>Ga0099364_10000481_pt1 | contig 39239 bp, 40 predicted proteins | sample TergutTh196P3_FD_73070 | JGI IMG/M metagenome (GOLD analysis project Ga0099364, IMG submission 73070) | Microcerotermes parvus P3 segment gut microbial communities from Pointe-Noire, Republic of the Congo - Th196 P3 | ecosystem: Host-associated > Arthropoda: Insects > Digestive system > Gut ... | reverse complement strand
TATGTTTTACGAATCCGACCTTGAGCAAATGCTCATTGATACCATCAGCAAGAACGGCTGGAAGCATGTCCCCGCCGAGGATTTACCGCGTTCTCAAGCCGATGTGATGGTGGAGCCGATGGTGCGTGATGCGCTAATCCGGTTGAATCCTGAGATTGCTGCGAGGCCAGAGTACGCCGATGATGTAATATATAAGCTTCGCGCCGTCATATTGTCTGTGCAGCCACATAATCTCGTAACGCAAAACGAGCAATTCAAAAAGATGATCTTCGAGGAGAACTCATATCCGTTCGGCAAGGATGGTCGCATAATTCCCATACGTTTTTTCGAAACTGGAACAGACTTAAAGCAAAATGATTATATCGTCACAAACCAATGGGTGTTCCCAAAAGAAGAAGGCGGCAAGAGGCTGGATATAGTCCTACTCATAAACGGTTTCCCCGTGGCGGTCGGCGAGATGAAAACGCCTACACGCAACGCGGTAACGTGGCTGGATGGTGCCGGCGATATTTCCGCATATGAGAAAAGCATACCGCAAATGTTTGTGCCGAATATATTTAACTTTGCCAGCGAGGGCAAGCATTATCGGTTCGGCTCCGTAAATATGCCAATTAATTTATGGGGACCGTGGCATACTCCGGAGAACAAAAGCGAGGGTACACTGGCTGATGTGAACCGTAGCGCTGCGGCAATGATCCGGCCAGAAATCGTCATGGATATTTTCCAGTTTTTCACGCTGTTTGCAACCGATAAGAAATTCCGCAAATACAAAGTGATTTGCCGCTACCAACAGTATGAAGGCGCTAACCTGATTGTCGAGCGCGTCAAGGCCGGCTATCCTAAAAAAGGTTTGATATGGCACTTCCAAGGAAGCGGAAAGTCACTGCTCATGGTATTTGCCGCACAAAAGCTCCGTATGATGCCGGAGCTTAAAAATCCGACCGTTGTTATAGTGGATGACCGGATTGATCTTGAAACCCAAATTACCGCCACATTTAATACCAGCGACATCCCGAATTTACAAAGCGCGGGCAGCAAAGATGAGTTGGAATCGTTCTTCAAAGGTGATATGCGAAAAATCCTTATTACGACGATATTCAAATTTGGCGAAGTGGATGGCGTTTTGAATCCGCGTGATAATATCATCTTAATGGTTGACGAAGCGCACCGGACGCAGGAAGGCGACCTCGGCGAAAAAATGAGAATGGCCTTGCCCAATGCTTTCTTTTTCGGTCTTACAGGAACGCCGATTAACCGCACGGATAAAAACACATTCTTTACTTTTGGCGCGACTGAGGATAGGAGCGGGTATATGAGCCGCTATTCATTCTCGGACTCCATCCGCGATCACGCAACGCTGCCTCTTCACTTCGAGGCTGTGCCGGTGGATTTGCATGTCAATCAGGACATAGTAGACGCCGCGTTTAATGAAATGACCGAAGGCTTGACAAGTGACGAACGCTCTGAACTGGCTCGGCGGGTAAAAATGGAGGCGATTATGAAGTCGCCGGAGCGCATCCGTAAAGTCTGCGGCCATATAGTAAAGCACTACCGCGACAAAATAGAGCCGAATGGTTTTAAGGGCCAAGTGGTTTGTTATGATCGTGAGTGCTGTCTATTGTATAAAAAGGAATTAGATTCACTTTTGGGCGAGGATGCCACAACCATCGTTATGGACACCAATAACGATAAGGAAGGCAAATACAAAGAATTCCGCCGTGACCGCCATGCCGAAGGCAAGCTACTTGATTATTTCCGCGAGCCGGGTAGCCCGCTGAAGCTTGTTATAGTTACGGCGAAACTGCTCACTGGGTTCGATGCGCCAATTTTACAGATTATGTACCTAGACAAGCCTATGAAGGATCACACTCTGCTGCAAGCCATATGCCGCACAAACCGCGTCTATGGACAAGAAAAGTCTCATGGCTTGATAGTTGATTACATAGGTATTTTCGATGACGTTGCGAAAGCCCTCGATTTCGACGAAAAAAATGTTCAGCAGGTAATCACAAACATTGCCGAGGTAAAGAGACAATTACCTGCCCTTATGGACAAATGCCTTTCCTACTTCCCAGGCGTTGACCGCACCGTAGAAGGTTGGGAAGGGTTGATGGCCGCGCAGGAAGCCCTTCCAACCAATAATGAAAAAGACGCCTTCGGCGCGGATTATCGTGTTTTGAATCGGGCGTGGGAAGCTTTGTCTCCTGACCCGTTCCTCGGGCCGCACAAATCCGATTATTTGTGGCTGACAAAGGTGTATGAGTCAGTTAAGCCTGCCGACAACCGTGGCGGGCTGATATGGGCGGCTCTTGGTGCGAAGACAATAGAACTTGTCCATCAGAACGTAACTGTTGAATCCGTCCGTGAGGATATGGAAATCTTGAAGCTGGAAGCAGATCTGATAGATGAGTTTTTTGAGCATAACAAGGATGCTAAAAAACGTGTAAAGGAACTCGAAATTGATCTTGTCGCCAGGATCCGCAAGCACGGCGGAGAGCCGCGCTTTGTAAGGCTGGGTGAACGGCTCGAAGAACTTCGTGAGAAACATGAGCAGGGTTTGATAACGAGCATTGAATTTCTGAAAATGCTCCTCGAACTTGCCAAAGAAGCGGCGCAGGCGGAAAAGGAAGTTGTGCCGGAGGAAGAATTGGACAAGGGCAAGGCCGCGCTGACCGAGCTTTTTAATAGCATCAAAAATGACAGTACGCCCATCATCGTCGAGCGGATAGTAAGCGACATTGACGCCATTGTGAAAATTGTTCGCTTTGACGGCTGGCAAAACACCACCGCCGGAAAGCAAGAGGTAACAAAGGCTTTGCGGAGCGTCGTGTGGATTAAATACAAAATCAAAGATAATGATGTCTTTAATAAGGCTTACAAATACATTGAGATGTATTATTAGCAGGGGGTTGTTGACATGGCCGGCAAGATTTTTGTACTAAAAGACAGTGGCGAACTTACCGCCCTTACACAATCGCAATATTCAAATGAGGACTTTTTTCAAAGCCTGATTGAAAAGCACCCTGATATTCTGGCAGGCGACCAGATTAACCCCGATAATCCTCGGAAATGGTTGCTTATATCGCGTGAGATGGGCGTTCCTGCGGAACAAGATGGCGGAACGCAGTGGTATCTCGACCATCTCTTCATCGACCAAGATGCAATACCGACCCTCGTTGAAGTGAAACGCAGCACAGATACAAGGCTTCGCCGTGAGGTCGTAGCGCAGATGTTGGACTACGCGGCTAACGCAGTCCAATACTGGCCTATTGAGTTAATTCGGGAAGCATACGAAAAAAATATCAGCGACACCAATGATTTATCATGCCTTGACGTTGAACCGGAAAACACAGATGCCTTTTGGCAGTCTGTCAGTGTCAACCTCCGTGCGGGTAGGCTTCGCTTGATTTTTGCGGCAGACATTATTCCGCCACCGTTACAGTCAATCATTGAATTTTTGAACAAACAAATGGTTGATACCGAAGTGCTTGGACTCGAAATTAAGCAGTTTCTCTCCACAGATGGACTTACAACTTTAGTACCGAATATTGTTGGGAAGACTGCGAGCGCAGCACAGACGAAACGCACGGATTCACGGAAATGGGATGAAGTCAGCTTCTTGGAGCAAGCTGCTGAACTAAATGGCGAAGAAAATGCGAAATTATGCGAAAGGCACATTCGTGCATTTGAATCGCTTGGATGCTATATATGGTGAGGCGAAGGAAAGGACCGCGGAGGATTTGTTCCGGTCTATGTAGGAAAGCAGCGCCATCAACTATGCTCAATTTACAACTGGTACAAGCGTACATTGGTAGAAATATATTTCCAATATATGAAGCCGCCTTTTGATTCTGCTGAGTACAGGCAAAAACTGAAGACATCATTAGAACGCATACCCGGTGTAGTAATACCCAATGAAAGGTTAAAGAAAAGGCCAAACTTTAAGTCGAAGCTTTTATATGATGACATGAATCTTGATATTTTCGTTGACTCAATGAAAACATACATCGAAGACATCAAATCAAGCGAAATTGAAGCGTAGCTATCGCTGACCGCATATTGCTCGGCTCCGGCTATATATTCTTCTGTATAGCGCAAGCAGGATTGAGAAAACCCGCGGCACAAAAGTCAATAACACATAAGCCTCGTCCCGATTGATGGGACGGGGCTTTTATTCGTTAGTGGATGGAAGTATTTTGGCACATAAATTTCAAATACGTTTTTCATTCAATATCGTATACGGTTTTTCAATCAATACTGCGTACACATTCCCACGCAGAAAAAAGCCTGTTTCTCATTGGAATTATGCCATTCATCATTGCTATACTTAAAATTACGGAAGGGAGGGCGTCACATTGTACAACATTGATTTCAATAACATCAACGATGAAATCGTTTATAAACTCTTCAAAGTCGAAGGGAACGAATCGGAAGCGCTCAATGATATTTATTTAGAGCTGCTGGAGCTTATCGGGCTTGAGAACATGCTCAAAATTTATAAGCACTTTCGCGGCGATAAGGTTGATTTACCCATGCGCCTCTACCGTCCGGAATTTGTTGCTGACTTGGCGAAACCGGTAGTAGATAGACGCGAAATAGCCAAAATTGCCAGGGCGTGCGGCTACTCGGCGCGGGTTATCGAAGGGCTGCTGAATAAACGAAAAAAAGAAAACGAAGAGGAATAGAAACCGTAGGGGACGAAATGACGACGGTAGACCCGAATAAATATAAGAGCTGTGCGCTCTGTAAGCGTTGGGAAGGTAACGCGGGCTTAACCAACCAAGGCGCCGGGAGAGGGCTTGTTCGATTTAACGACGGTGCGCGTGGAAAATGCACCGCGACTAAGAATAACCGGCTGGCTAATGAAGGCACCGGCTGTAAGGACTTTTCGATTAGTCCCGAGGCTGATAGATACAGGTTATAGGAGGGCTTCATTATGTTATCTCTGCCCACTGTGAAGGATAATCTAATCCGTTACATAGGTTGCGATTCTATAAAAGAAGTATCTTCAAACGAGAAAGGATGGAGTAGAAATGCTTGTATGTATTTGAAAGTCCCATAGACCTCATGAGCCATGCAAGCCTTGAAATAGCTACCATAGGTAACGCAGAGGCATGGAATCAGCACAACAGGCTGTCCTTGTCAGGAACATCAGATAGAGCAATCCCATACTTTCTGGATCGACACAAGGATATTGATAATATTATTTTCTGCCTTGATAACGACCCCGCCGGACATGAGGCAGCCGTTGCTTTAGCAAAAAAATACGCTAAAAAAGGATTTAAAACAAGGATTGAGTTTCCAATAGGAAAAGATTTTAACGATGATCTGATGGCGCATTTGGATGGATGTTAATTGTAGTTCAAATAAAACATGGAAGAGGTGTATTCCCCAAGAGATCGCGGCGGGGACCGCGAGTTACAGCGTCGAGCAAGGCGCTTGTAGATTAAGAACCGGCAAGCATATGACCTTGACCGCGGGGGGGCGAAATAACCCCCACAACGAAACTGAGATGATTTAGTTGTCAAAAGTGCTAGCTGAATTAAACATAAATTCCGAGTTAGGCGTTGCGGCCGCAATCGAAGCGAGACGCCTCTCTGAGAAATACGACAAGGATTTCTTTGATTGTGATGACCTAGTTAAAATAATGGGCGTCGGTAAAAACAACATCCGGCAACTGCTGAACAGCGAATCCTTTCCAACGGCGGAAATTGGTAATCGTAAAGTAGTAAGCGTCATTGCCTTCGCATTATGGTCAATCAAACAATTAAATCCAAGCCTGTAATAGCAAACCGTTCATTTCTATATGTAATAATGCCTGCCGTGTGGTATAATGAAACCGCAGATAAATTTCACGGCAGGCATTTTTAGGAGGATGCTATTATGCCGCCAAAATTAAAAGAAGTAAAAAATAAATCCAAGCGCAGAGGCAATAACGAAGGCTCCATTTTCCAGCGTGCCAGCGATGGCCTATGGGTAGGAATGGTCACTGTCGGCTATAAAACAGACGGCAAGCCAATACGCAAACCGCATTATGGAAAAACCCGACAAGAGGTTGCCCAGAAGGTCGCCGTTGCAACAGGCGATGTGTACGCGAACGGGTATATCTCTGTATCGGCAAGAAACGAGCGTAATTTCAAAATCTTTGATGCAAGAGTGGTTTGACCTGTTCGGCGCCATTGATGTTGCGTCAACTACCGAAGCCTCCCGCCGTAGCCTGTTGAAGAATCATATTTATAAGGAGTTCGGCGCACTCGATGTTCAAGACGTCACGCTCGAACGGCTCCAGAGGTTTTTCAACAGTAAAGTCAAGTCGGGCATGTCTACCGATACCATGAACAAGATTAAAAATCTTCTCAGGAAGTTTTTTGTTTACGCGGTCAAGAAGGGTTATATCAAGTTAGACCCGATGCCGGATGTCGTTATACGGAAACGCGCCGCCGGCGACCTCGATGAAAACAAAGGCAACGCGCTTCGTCCTGAGATCAGGCCGCAGGTCTTTATGTGGCTTGCGGAGAATCCGATTTTGAAGCCTATGCCGTCTATGAGCAGACCGCCCAAACGCTGGACGGTGTGTACGCAGAACTCACGCAAAAGAAAAATCCGGCAAGCTCTTCCACAGCCTGCCGGACTATCTGAACTAAGACCCTAAAAAGTACAGCAATTTTTACAGCAACGCCGATAATTTTAGGCAATCTTAGAAGGGATTCATGGAGCTTCCGAGCAGGATCGAACTGCTGACCTCGTCCTTACCAAGGACGCGCTCTGCCGACTGAGCTACGGAAGCAAGTGGCATTACTACGGGGTTTGCAGGACTAAAGCCGCCTAAGAATCCTTAATTGCTACAGAACATCGCTACATTTTTGCTGCATTTGCTACAGTCCCAGCAGGAGAAATGACTTCCTTACCAAGGATGTGCTCTGCCTAGTGAGCTACATCAGCAAATATAAGCCTGCTGCAAATTCTTTTGTATTATACATAATCGTCATCTGTTTGTCAAGAGCCCCGATTTACCGCGCATCGTTATCGCACAGGCTTAAGATTTCCGCTTTGTTGAAACGGTACTTCTTCGGGCAAAAATGGCAGCCGACCTCTGCGGGCTTCTGCTCCTCCGCAAGCTTTCTTAGCTCTTCTTTTCCCATAGTAATAAGGGCGCGCGAGGCGCGCTCGCGTGTGCAGCCGCAGCGGTAATGCACAGGAAACTGCCCGATAATATCAGGCCTGAATCCATCCAGCACGCGGACGGCGAGTTGCTCGGGCGTTATGCCGTCTTTTAGCATAGCTGTAACCGGCGGCAGGTTGTTTATCGTTTCCTCAAGCCTTCCGATTGTTTCCTGAGGCGCGCCGGGTAAAAGCTGTACGATAAACCCGCCCGCCGATATCACCGACAAATCGGTATTTACAAGCACGCCCAGCGCGCAAACCGTAGGGATTTGTTCGCTCATTGCATAATAATGCGTTATATCCTCGGCGATTTCGCCCGAAACAATCGGGGTATGCCCGATTGAGGGCTCTTTCGCGCCGACGTCCTTCATGACGTAAAGCAAGCCCTCGCGGCCCACGGCGCCCGCGACGTCAAGCTTGCCGTATGCGTTTAAGGGAATCTCAACAATCGGGTTTTCGGCGTAACCGCGCACATTCCCGCTTGAATCTGACGCCGCTATCACGGAGCCTGCGGGACCGCCGCCGTTTAACCTGAGCGTCAGCGAATCGCCGCCGCCTTTCAGCTCGGCGCCCATCAGCGAGGCCGCAGTCAAAAGCCTTCCCAGCGCGGCGGTCACGACCGCCGAGGTCTGATGAATCTGCTCCGCCCTTGAGACTATATCTGTTGAATCGATGCACCGGCATACGCAAGTGGCGTCCGTTGCGATTGCGCTTACTATCCTGCCCATAATGATTGACGTTCCTTTCGCGCTACGTATACAAGCCTTTCGGTTGATTCACACGGCTTTGTAAACGAGTCGCCGCACAATGTTTCAATATGCGATAGCCCCGTCTTTATTAGCGCATCTTTTAAAAATAAATCGCTGTAGTACCACTCGGAAAAGCATTCGCTCTCGCGGGTGTATTTTTTATCACCTAAAGGCGCAAAAAAATCAAGCCTTATGTCAACGCGCAGCGTGTACCTGCAAAGCGTGTTCTGCCAGCAGCAGAAGACCTTTGGCGTGTCGTATATAAATACGTTATCGTCTAAAATTTCGCGGTGCTTAAACGCGGTGTTCACGTCAAAGATGAAAAGCCCGCCGGGGTTCAGGAATAAAGATGCGTTATGAAAGGCTTTTATCACGGCTCTTTCATCGGGCAGATGGTTTACGCTGTCAAGCGTACAAACGACGGCGTCAACCGTGCCGTATAAATCAAGCCCGCCCATTTCCTGGTTTAAGAACAGGGCTTTCCCGCCGCATTTTTGGGCGGCATGTGACAGCATATCCGCGGACGCGTCGGCGCCCGTCATGTCATATCCCAGCTTTATAAGCTCATGCGTCATGCTTCCGGTTCCGCAAGCCAGGTCAAGCACCTCGCGCGCGCCATGATTGTATTTTTGTATTGTCTCGTCTAAAAACCGCGCGCGAATGCCGTAGCTTGCATTTTCCATAAGGACGTCGTAATACTGCGCGAACGACACGTATCCGCTCATAGCTTTATGCAACCTTTGCTAAACATCGTTTCGCGCCATATCCTCAAGCGTTTCGCGATTTACAACGACACGCGCCTCGCCGTCCTTTACGAATACAACGGCAGGCTTAGGAAGCCGGTTGTAATTGCTTGCCATTGAATAATTGTAAGCGCCTGTTGAAAAGACCGCCAAGATATCGCCGACATTGATCTCCTGAAGCGTAACCTGCGCGCCAAGCTGGTCGGTTTCGCAGCATCTTCCCGACACGGTGTAGATTTTATTCTGCGCCTGATTCATCTTGTTTGCCGCCGTCATGGCGTATTTCGCGCCGTAAAGCGCGGGACGCGGGTTGTCGGTCAAGCCGCCGTCGACGGTCACATACGTGCGGACGCCGGGTATATCCTTTACCGCTCCCACCCTGTAAAGCGTGATTCCCGCAGCGCCCGTGACGGCGCGCCCCGGCTCGATGCCAATGGACGGGAGGTTGAGGTTTAGCTCCCCGCAAGTTTCCTTGATGACCCTCGCGACGCTTTCCATATATTTTTCAAGCGGCACGGGGCTGTCCTCCGGCAGGTAGCGGATACCGAAGCCGCCGCCGAGGTTCAGCTCCGAAAGCTCACAGCCCAATATTGTTTTCACTTCATTCATGAATTTAAGCATAATCCTTGCCGTCACTTCAAACGGCTCGATGTCGAATATCTGAGATCCGATATGGCAATGAACGCCGGTCAGCTCGATATGATCCATGCCGAGGGCTTCGGCCGCCGCCGCCAAGGCTTCGCCGGTCTCGATGGCAAACCCGAACTTCGAGTCTATTCCGCCCGTCATAATGAGCTCGTGCGTATGCGCCTCCACGCCCGGCTTGATGCGCAGCTTTATCCTTGCGGTAACGCCCGCCGATTTTGCGATCTGCTCGAGCATATGAAGCTCAAACGTGTTGTCGACGACGATGCTGCCTACCCTGCTCGACACGGCGTATGTAAGCTCCTCCGGCGTTTTGTTGTTGCCGTGGAACGTCACAAGCCTCATGGGAAAGCCTGATTCTATCGCAGTATAAAGCTCCCCCGCCGATACGACGTCAAGCCCCATGCCCTCGCTTTTCGCGAGTCTGCACATCTCCTTGCACATAAACGCCTTGCTCGCGAAAGACACCAGCCCGCGCCCGCCGTAGTGCTCATTTATGGATTTTACAAACCTCTGCGCGTTTTTCCGGATTTCGTTTTCATCCATCACATAAAGGGGGGTGCCGAATTCCTCGGCAAGCCGAAGCGCGCAGACGCCGCCGATGGTGAGGCTTCCTGTTTCGGATATCCCGGCGCATTCCGGCAAAAAAGGCTTAACGGTCATTATGAATCCTCCTTAGCAATCTCTTCGATGATTTCGCGGGCCTGCTCCACACCGTCGCCGGTATGGGCTGAAAACGGGATCATCGTGATTTGATCCGCGTATGGAATCTCGCTTTGAAGCGCGTTTAGGCGTTCCTGCTGCTTTGATTTTGAAAGCTTATCCTTTTTTGTGAGGATTACCACGAACGGGAATTCATTTTCAATAAAAAAGTTTATCATCCCAAGATCGTCTTTTGTCGGCGGATGGCGCATATCGACAAGCTGGAACACAAGCCTTAAGTCTCGCCCGGATAAAAAGTACCCCTCAATCAGCTTTTTAAAGCGCTGCTTTTCGGTCTTGGACGCCTTTGCATACCCATAGCCCGGCATGTCGGCAAAGCGCACGTTTTCGAGCTTGAAAAAGTTGATTGTAGCGGTTTTGCCGGGCGTTCCGCTGACCCTTGCAAGATTTTTTCTGTTAAACAGCTTGTTGATCATCGAGGATTTGCCGACGTTCGAGCGCCCGGTAAACGCGATTTCAATCGTTTCGGGGGCGGGAAGCTGCTCCGGCTTTCCGTATGACGACTCGAATTCTATATTGTGGAAGTTCATAATCGCGCCCCGCCTTTTTGTAGATTCGTTGACAGCGTGGTTGTGAAACGCCTTAGAAAATGCTTAATAGGTTCACACAGGAACAAAATTAAATCCGTGCATGAAAAAAAGGATGTCTCCTAATATCCAGGCAGCTATTGCTCCAAGTATCCATCCTAACGCCCCTTCTTTTCTACGCTTGATTTCAACGATCCCTATTATAGCTGAAATGATAACGAGGATTGTAGGAGCGAAAGTGAATCCAACCAACATAAATGGCAGAGCAAATAAAAGTCGTCCATGTATGATTAAATACGGAAAAAACGAAATGATAAAACCTAAGAAAAACCTCATTAAAAATTTCATTTAAAAATATTTCGCCTCATATTTTCTGCGCGCATACTCCCTACTGAATGATCGTCACGGGGATGCTGTCGCTTTCATATTCAAGCTCGGGCATTTGCGGTTTCGCGGGCTCGGCGCGCTTATTGGGCGGCGTTGGCTTATACTTTTTCGAAAGCGCCGCGTCAAGCACCGTTTTGATATGCTTTGCCGGGATGAATGTTATGGATTTCTTCACGTTCTCGTCGACCTCCTCAAGATCGGGGATGTTTGACTCCGGCAGGATTATGGTTTTGATTCCCGCCCGGTGTGCGGCCATGACCTTTTCCTTTAGCCCGCCGATGGTGAGAACCCTGCCGCGAAGGGAAATTTCCCCGGTCATGGCGGCTTCGCGTTTCACCGGAATGCCCGACAGCGCCGAGAGCACGGCGGTGCAGATTGTGACGCCGGCGGACGGCCCGTCTTTCGGGGTGGCCCCCTCCGGCACGTGGATGTGGATGTCCTTTGTTTTGTGGAAATCCGCGTCAATGCCGTATTTGTCGGCGCACGAGCGGATATAGCTGATCGCCGCCTGCGCCGATTCCTTCATGACGTCGCCTAAGCTTCCCGTCAGAACAATCTTGCCGCTGCCCTCAAGCACCGCGACCTCGACCTGAAGCATCTCGCCGCCCACGGACGTCCACGCAAGCCCGTTCACAAGCCCGACCTCGTCGCTTTCAGAAAGCTCGTCGAGCTTGAACTTGTGCGCGCCCAGATAATCCATGATGTTCGCGGAGGTCACGACAACCTTTTTATGCTCCCCCGAAACGATTTGCTTCGCGGCCTTGCGGCAAAGCGACGCTATCTCGCGCTCGAGGTTCCGAACGCCTGATTCGCGGGTGTAAAAGTCGATGAGCGCGTACAGCGCGCTGTCGCGAAACGCCATTGTAAGGCGTGTGAGCCCGTGCTTTTTCATCTGCTTTTTGACAAGGTATTTTTTTGCGATATTGAATTTTTCAACGCGTGTGTAGCTTGACAGCCCGATGACCTCCATGCGGTCTAAAAGCGGGCGCGGAACAGAGCTTAAATCGTTTGCCGTGGCGATGAACAGCACCCGCGACAAATCGTAAGGCAGCTCTATATAGTGGTCGCGAAACGCGTTGTTTTGTTCCGAATCGAGAACCTCCAGCAGCGCCGACGACGGGTCGCCCCTGAAGTCGGAGCCGAGCTTGTCGACCTCGTCGAGCAGCATGAGGGGGTTTGTGCTTCCCGCCTGCTTCATCGCGTTTATGATGCGTCCCGGCATCGCGCCGACATATGTTTTGCGGTGCCCGCGGATGTCGCTTTCGTCGCGCACGCCGCCAAGGGACATGCGCACATATTTTCGCCCCATCGATTTCGCGATGGATTTCGCAATGGACGTCTTGCCGACGCCGGGAGGCCCCGCAAGGCAGATGATCTGCCCCTTGACGTCGGGCGCCAGAGCCCTTACCGCCAGCATCTCAAGGATTCTCTCCTTGACCTTTTTCATGCCGTAATGATCCTTGTCAAGCTGCACAGCGGCTTTCGCGATATCGAATTTGTCTTTCGTAAGCTTGTTCCACGGAAGCTCAAGGCAGTTGTCCAGATATGTCTTTATAACGCCTGCTTCATGGCTGTTGGACGGCATTTTGAGAAGCCTGTCGGCTTCCTTGTGCAGCTTCTCGGCGCTTTCAGCCTCGAGCCCCAGCTTCTCGATTTTCATGTGGTACTCGTAGGCTTCCTCTAAGGCCGACTCGCCCTCGCCAAGCTCGCTTGAAATCGCTTTCATCTGTTCTCTGAGATAATACTCGCGCTGGTTGCCGTCGATCTGGCTGCGCACCTTTTCATGAATCTCATTTTCAAGCGACAGGATATCGTTTTCTTCCTCGAGTATCTGTATCAAAAGCTTTAATCTCCGCGGCACGCTCGATTCCTCAAGGACCGACTGCTTGTCGTCCGAGTGGATATACAGGTTCGCGGCTATGTACTCGCTTAAAAATACAGGATCGTCGGTCACGGTTGCGTTAAAGATAAGCTCCTTTGTCATGCGCGGCGTCATAGCGCCGTGTTCCTCGAACAAATCCTTTAAGGTGCGCATCAGCGCGTCGAGCATATGACGGCGAACATTTTTCAGCGGTTTTAAAGGGTAATCCTCAATTTCAGCCGTGAAAAACGGATCGTCGTCAACAATGCGGACAACACGCGCGCGGTAATGGCCCTCGACCAAAACGCGAAGCCCCGCGCCGGATTTAATGATCTGCTTGATTTCGGCCACTACGCCGACGCCGTATATGTCATCCGGGCCGGGGTCCTCGTCCCGGATATCCTTCTGGGCGGAAAGGAACAGCATCCTGTCGTTGTTCATCGCCTCGTTGAGCGCGAAAATGGATTTTTCGCGGCCGACGTCAAAATGAAGCACCATTTTAGGAAACAGGACCATTCCTCTCAGCGCAAGCATCGGCAGGCTGATTGTGTCCGGTCCCGGTATTTCCAGAAGAGCCATCATTACTCTCCCCTTTACGATTGATTTAGAACCTATCGTCAATAACGAGAAGTGCCGACGCAGCGAAGCGATTATTTCGCAATGTTAGGCGAATTTTTGAAGTAATGCTTTGTGCATTGCAAGAAAATTTAACGACACAATGCGGAAAAATCGCCGCTGAGGTGGTGCTTTGCGTATTGAAGATGGGTTCTTATTGCTTTCGCGCTTTAAAGTATAACAAAATGCCGCGATGATTTCAACAGCAAATTCTTGAAAAAACGTGAACGCAAGTACACATACAGTTCATAGAATCGTGAAATATTGAGCGGCGGCTGCCGTAAGGCAGCCGCTCAAGGGTTTTTATTGACTCATACAACGGGTGGATTATAGGTTCCTGATGTAATCGGCCGGGTTCATTATGCGCCCATTGAGCCTGATCTCAAAGTGCAGGTGAACGCCGGTGGAATTGCCTGTACGGCCCATCCCGGCGATTACCTGACCCTGCTGCACATACTGCCCGACGCTTACATAAAGCGCGGAGTTGTGCGCGTAATACGTCTGGTAGCCGTTGCCGTGGTCGATGATGATGTGGTTGCCGTAGCCCACGTTTGAATGGGTGGCCCTTACCACCGTGCCGCTTGCCGCCGCGAGGATGGGCGTTCCCGTGCCTTCCCTCACAGCTATGTCGACGCCCGTGTGCCCGCGGTAACCCCACAGCCCTACCGTAACGCGCCCGATACCGACGGGGACGGGGCGAATGAACTGACCGCCTGACGGCTGCGGGGCGACTGAGGGCGGCTGTGACGGGGCTTGGGACCCTTGTCCGCCGGATGGGCTTGCAGGCTGAGGCGGCGCCGTCACGACCGGCTCGGCGATACCGACGGTCACCCTTTTCGCAACGGGGTACCTTACGACCTCATAGCCGACCTCCGTCCGGTGCTTTTCAAGGCCGTTTTCGCTCGTAACGCGGTACGTCACCCGGCGCACGCCTTCCTCGCCTTCCTGGAACACCTCCGAATATCCCCTTGCGTACTGCATATTTTCAACTTCGATCGTCTCAAAATCAATCGGCTCCTCCACGATATCCGTGAAAGTGTTTTCAACAGGCAGAAACGGCTTTGCCACGTTTGTCAAAAGCTCTTCGCCCTCGAACATTTTATCGTCCATATCGGGGTTTAATTCTCTTAAAACAATCAAAGGCACGCCGATTCTGTCGGCAATTCCGGACGGCGAGTCGCCGGCCCTTACGGTATACGTTTCCTCCACCGTATCAAAGCTTGTTAAAATGGACAGTACATTTTCCTGATCCGTAAGCGATTGCTTCGGGTAAAGGCCGGGGCGGAAGCGTATGCTTTTGCTAAAGCGCAATTCCTCATCGGGTTTGTATGTCCTGTTGTCGTTAAGCAGTTGCATAAACGTATTAAGCACAGGTTCTTTTTCCGTAACGGCGCCTAAGAACCTGTCGTTTATGTAAAGCCCAAACGCCTCGCTTACGTCGTCGCCGGACGCGCGGATTAGCTTGTCCGCGAGCTGCTCCCCGTTTAAAGCGTCTGCGTCCGCAGGGATTTCACCGTGTCTTTTGCGGTTTTCAAATTCGCTTTTTGACATCAGCTCAAAATTCGGCAGGGAAATGTTAAACGCGCTTTCGCCGTCCGTCGTAAGGCGGCTCTGAACGTCCTGGGTTGCCGCCGAAAAGACCGATTCGTTCTGGACATGCCCGATAACCTCGCCGTTATAGCTGACAGCAAGGATTATAGGCTCGCTGATGCGCAAATTCACGACATAAACGAAAAAGATTGCCGCCGCAACCGGGGCGGTATAATTAAATATGGTGGAAATGATCTTAAAGATCAGCCTTGCGACAGGCTCCAGCACGGCTAAGTATTCCTTAAAGGGGATTTTGCCTTTCTCGCGCTTTGACCTGATATCCGGCAAGACGTCCCGGTATGTTCGCCTTATTAACATAATAGGCGTTCTCACGCGCGTTCGAAGATTGATCAGGTATCGTTTTATGTGGATCAGTACGCGGTCAAGCCTGTTAAAATACGCCTGCCGCGTTCTCGAGCGCCAGTATCTGCGCTTGCGGTCGAAAACAAGCTTGCGGCGAAGCAGCGTGATTCCCAGTATGTATAGATTTTTGTATATCCAAACAAGGGTATACCGAACAAGGCCGGGGCGGGGGGTAACCGGACGCCTTTTCTTGCGCACCTCTTTTGCCTCGGGCATATCTTCCTTTGCGTTTTCCGTTTTATGTATTACTGGTATTTCGCCGGTCCTGCCGATGAGCTCGCCTTTGGCGGCAACTTCCTTACCGGCGGCGTGCCGCATCAGGGCAGGCTGCTTTTTAATCTCTTTGGCGGTTTTACCGTATAACGCCGCAAAATCCCTTGGGTCCAAAGAAAACCTCCTTTCCGAAGAAGGTAAGATGATACCATACTATAGCATATCCATATGAAAAAATCAAATCCATGTTGTTACAGAAAAACGGCCCTCCTATTGGAAGGCCGCTTATTTATACGTAAATACAACCTATTTGAGCTCGACCTTGGCGCCTGCTTCTTCAAGCTTTTTCTTAAGCTCCTCGGCGTCGTCTTTAGACAGGCCCTCTTTGATTGCCTTAGGAGCGTTATCAACGAGCTCTTTTGCTTCTTTAAGCCCGAGCGCCGTGATTTCCTTTACCAGTTTGATGACGTTCATCTTGGAAGCGCCCGCTTCAATCAGGTGGACGTCAAACTCGGATTTCTCTTCAGCAGCAGCCTCGCCGCCGCCGGCCGCAGGAGCCGCCGCAACAGCAACGGGAGCCGCCGCCGATACGCCGAATTCTTCTTCAAGAGCCTTTACAAGCTCGGAAAGCTCTAAAACGGTAAGAGCCTTTACGTCCTCGATCATTTTTAATACTTTTTCAGATGCCATGATATTTTTACCTCCATTAAAGTTTTATTAAGCCGGTTGTTGTTTTTCAGCGATTGCGTTTAGCGCAACACAAAGGCCGCGGATATTGCCGTTTAGCACATTGACGAAGCCCGTAATCGGCGCGTTTAGGCCCCGGAGCGTCATGCCGATGAGCTCTTCCTTGCCGGGAAGCTTCGCAAGCTGGTTAACGCCCGAGGCGTCAAGGATATTCCCCTCGACAAACCCCGCCTTGATGATGAACTGGTCTTTTGTCTTTTCGGCGCGCTTTGCAAGTATTTTTGCAGCCGTTACGGCGTCTTCCTTGGAAAGCGCGAGGGCGGTCGTTCCGGATAAAACGCTCTCAAGCGCGTCGAAGCCGATGTTTTTCGCGGCGCGCAACAGGATTGTGTTCTTTACGACAAAGTAGTCGACCCCCGCTTCACGCAGCTCTTTTCGAAGCTTTGTGTCATCCTCCACGTTAATGCCCTTGTAATCGACTAAAACGCCCGCGACCGAGCCTTTCATCTTTTCCGAGAGCTCTTCAACAAGCTGCTTCTTCTTTTCTAAAACCGCATTGCTTGGCAAAACAATTTCACCTCCCTAATATTTAGAACCGGCGGTCAATACGCAAAGCACCGTCTCAGCGGCGATTTGCGTATTGACCGCCGGTTCTTACTCCTGCAACTATTCCAGAATGAAAAAGAAAAGACTCTTTCCAAGACGGAAAGAGTCTATAAATACAAAAAGCATTTATAGTCGCACTTCCTCGGCAGGCGGGAAAAGCTTCCGTTTCAGCCGTTTTCACGGCGGCCTGCTGTCTTTGGAATGTTGACAGCCTTTATAGTATATCGGATGGTTTTTCGTTTGTCAAGCATTTTTTCGTTTTATATTTAGTATAATAACCAATAAAATGATAAACGCCGGAAAAACGGCGCCGCCGAGGATTCCTGTACGCAAGCCGCCCGCTGAATTGTCGGCGATGACGCCCGCGACCCACGGTCCTAAAGAACAGCCCAAGCCCCCGAATATCGCAAGCGCGCCGAACAACAGCGTGCCGCCAAGGGGAAAGCGCGCCGCCGCATAGCTTAACGTCGCGGGCCACATTGCGCTGACGGCAAGGCCGGAAAGCGCGAAGCCAATCAGCCCCAGCACCGGGCTAAAGGACAGCGAAATCAAAAGGTAGCACCCGACGCAAAGGGCGGAAGACGCAAGCATATACGCGCGGTAACCAATCCGGCCGCTCAACACGCTGTAAAGGATGCGCCCCGCGCCCATCATGACGGCGAACACGCAAGGCCCCGCGATATCGCCAAGCACCTTTGAAAGCCCGAAGCCCTGTTCAATAAACAAGGACGCCCATTGCGCCACGGTTAATTCCGAGGCGGCGCCGCAAACCATGAGCAGGATAAAAATGAGGAACAGCGGCGACAAAAACAAATCCTTCACGCTTGTGCGCTCTGCTTTCCCCACCTGCTCCGGCAGCGGGACGGCTGTAAAAAGAATCAGGTTCGCAAGCGGGAGCACGGCCCATAGGATTGGCAGAATCCACCAGCTTGAGCCGCCGGCGAGATATAAAAACAATGTGGAAATCAAAATGGTTCCGGCTTGGCCCCATGAAAAAAATGAATGCAAAAAACTCATGGCCGACGCTTTTTGATTGGGCGGCGTAGGTAAAGCGTTCATGATCGGGCTTAAGATTAGCTCGGAAAGACCGCCGCCGACGGCGCCTACAGCCGTTGCAATCACAAGCCCCGCATATGCGTTGTTCATCAGAAGCGGAAGCGCCCCCAGCAGCACAAGCCCGAGCGCGGCGCACGCCTGCGCGATGATAATCGGGGTTCTGTATCCCAGCTTTTCCACAAGCGCGATGCCCAGCGACATCATCACGACCTGAACGACGAAGTTGATTACGACAAGCATTCCAAGCCGTTCATAGGAAAAGCCGAAGCTTTCCTGAAAGATGATGAAAAAAAGCGGTGAAAGGTTATTGAGAATCGCCTGTACCACAAGTCCGGAATAGGTTCCGCGCCGCGTCGCCGTATAAGTCATACACTTAAGCTCCTAATACTAAATAATTTAAAATGTTTTTCATATCTCCGGGGTTTTCGATCGTAAGCTCCAGCCGTTCAATACAGCGGCCGCGGCAGGACATTGTCAAAAGCTCTTTTATCAGAAGATTTCTTCGCATATCCACGGCATGCCCCTCGGAGCTTTTTAAAAGCACCCTGCCTGTGCAATTGTCTATCATGGTGAAAAAATTCTCAGTATCTTTGATTTGGAGAAAGGTCATAGTATTTTACCCCCATTCCTATAAGCGCCGGTTGTTGTTATTGCTTCGTACCATAATGATACCGACAATTTGCACTTGAAACAATAACATTATCGACGTATAATATAAGAAAACCGACCAAACAGGGAGGGTAACTATGCCTGTTGAACAATGCCAATTCGAGCTTTATATAAACGCGGACGGCTACGAATCTAAAACGCGCGGGTCGCCGATGTTCCCATGCGGCGCGTACTGGTGGGATTTAAACGATTCCGACGCGGATAAAATCCCATGCCACTGGCATGAGGAGATTGAGGTGCTGATTGCAGTCAGCGGAGCTTTGCAGCTTCATATAAACGGGGAGCATCATTATTTGAGCGCGGGAGAAGGGGCGTTCATAAATTCCAATGTGCTGCATGCAATATGTGGCGCGGATGAAACGGACAGCGTGTTAAATTCCCTTGTATTCAGCGCAAGCTTGCTGTCGGGTCCCGCGGAAAGCGTGTTTGAGCAGCGTTATGTGCGGCCGGTGCTGAATTGCCGCTCGCTTCCCATCGCCCTGTTTCGTATCGGCGAGGAATGGACGCGCAAGGCGGCGCAATGTATTCGGGACGCGTATGACGCCTACAACGAAGAGAAAAACGGTTATGAGCTGATTGTCCGCGAAAAGCTGTCGCATATGTGGTATCTGCTCATAACAAATATGCAGCCGGTCATAGAGCGTCAGTATGTAAGCGAAGATAAAGATATTGTGCGCATAAAAGAAATGATGCATTATCTTCATCAGCATTACGATGAAAAAATAAATCTGCGCGAGATTGCCGCAGCCGCCAACATAAGCGAACGCGAATGCCTGCGATGCTTTAACAAGGTAATCGGCACGACGCCGATGAAGCACCTTAACAGGTACAGGATATCGGTAGCCGCAGGACTTCTTGCAAATTCCGGCAAGAATGTCACGGAGATATGCAGGCTTACAGGATTTGAGTCGACGAGCCATTTTGCGCTTACCTTTAAAAAGATGCTCGAGATGACGCCGAGTGAATACCGCAAGCTTTATAATCCCGTTTAAACGTACCGCGTCTATCTTAACATCTGCGGTATCATGCGTCAAGCGCAAAAGCGTCTCAAATTTGCTTGACTTTCATATGCCCGGGCGCTAAAATGGGTAAGTAACGCAATCATTAAAGTAGGAGATTTAAAGTATGCTTGAAAATACGCAAAAGACGATGGAAAAAATCACCGCGCTGTGCAAGGGGCGCGGCTATGTATACGCGGGAAGCGAGATTTACGGCGGCCTTGCGAATAGCTGGGATTACGGCCCGCTAGGCGTTGCGTTTAAAAATAACATCAAGCGCGCGTGGTGGAAAAAGTTTATCCAGGAGTCCCCCTATAATGTGGGGCTTGACAGCGCGATTCTGATGAACCCGCAGGTATGGGTGGCGTCAGGCCACGTGGGCGGGTTTGCCGATCCCCTGATGGACTGCAAGGACTGCAAGACGCGCCACCGCGCCGACAAGCTGATCGAGGACGCTTGCGGCGAAGCCCCGAACGGCTGGAGCAACGAGAAAATGATGGATTATATCAAGGAAAAGCGTATCAATTGCCCTGATTGCGGCAGCGTAAGCTTCACCGATATTCGCAAGTTTAACCTGATGTTCAAGACGTTCCAGGGCGTTACCGAGGACACGCAAAGCGAGATGTACCTGCGGCCCGAAACGGCTCAGGGTATTTTCGTGAACTTCCAGAACGTCCAGCGAACCGCCCGCAAAAAAATACCGTTCGGCATAGGGCAGATCGGCAAGAGCTTCAGAAACGAGATCACACCCGGCAACTTCACGTTTCGCACCCGCGAGTTCGAGCAGATGGAGCTTCAGTTTTTCTGTGAGCCCGGCACCGACATGGAATGGTTCAGCTACTGGAAAGCGTTTTGCAAGGACTGGCTGCTGGGCCTTAATTTGAAAGAGGAAAACCTGCGGCTTCGCGACCACGAAAAAGAAGAGCTCTCGCATTACTCTAAAGGGACTACCGATTTTGAGTTTTTGTTTCCGTTTGGATGGGGCGAGCTTTGGGGCGTCGCAAACCGCACCGATTTCGACCTCACACAGCACCAGAGACACTCCGGCAAGAGCATGGAATACTTTAACCAAGAGAAAAACGAGAAATACATCCCGTATGTAATCGAGCCGTCGCTTGGCTGCGACCGCGTCGCCCTTGCGTTTCTGTGCGACGCCTACGACGAGGAGGAGGTTGGCGAAGGCGACACCCGCGTGGTACTTAGGTTGAGCCCCGTGCTTGCTCCGTTTAAGGCGTGCGTGCTGCCGCTGTCCAAAAAGCTCGGCGAGCCGGCGACAAAGATATTCAGGGACTTGTCAAAGCACCACATGACGGACTACGATGACACGGGGTCCATCGGCAAGCGTTACCGCCGGCAGGACGAAATCGGAACGCCGCTTTGCATCACATATGACTTTGAGAGCGAAGAGGATGGCTGCGTGACTGTCCGCAACCGAGACACAATGAAGCAGGAACGCATCAAAACCGACAGGCTTTTAGATTATATCGGCGACATGCTGGATTATTAAGAAGCATGGCAACAGAACCTTGAAACGAAAAAGCGGCGTTTCCGAAACGGAAATCGCCGCTTTTTCGTATAGGCAGTAGATAGAAGTAGGTAAAGTTAGTTGGCTATATAGGGAGCCCCTGTGATAAACGGTCGCGCTGTTCTTCGTTGATGATTCCCATTTCATACAGCTCATAGGCGACGGTGCCGGGATCAAGCCCAAGCCTTTCAATCTCCGCAAGCAGATTGTGAAACGCTAAGCTGTCTTCACATTTGGAATCAATCAGCGCATTGAACACAAAATCATCGATATAAAACCTGATTTTTTCGACGAGAAGGGAGTTGTCGTGGCAATCCTCCTGTTCCGTGCCGGGCGCGGGGCTGTTTGAGTCTTTGTATTCCCTTTGCAGAATATCCTCAAAGCCTGCGTCGTTTGCGCTTGCCTGTTGCGGCGGCCGGTACATGGCGTTCACGGTAAACGAATTTACTCTCATGACGCCACCTTAGACAGCTCACGCTCCTGCGTTTCCTGAGCGGGCAAATCCAGCCCCGCCGCCCGGTTATGCGTTGTAACGGTTTCTTGTATCGTATCCTCAAAACCCGCGCCATGACCGGGCGCCAGATGCGGCATACGCGCAAAGGTTGTGAAAGTGTGGATTCTCATATCGTCACCTCATTTATATTTTGCCAAGGACGCCAAGCACTTTTTTATGCATATCCGCAAGGGCTGATACCGACGGCACGTTTTGCCCGTACCTTGCGTTTATATGCAGCGATGCAAACTTCTCGTTTTGCATCATCGCCGAAAGCCGCGCTTTCGGGTCGTTCTCGCTTATTGAGGATACGTCTTTAAATCCCTGTTCATTTAAAAGGTAATCCATCACGTCGCCGTCCGCGGGGGTGACGGAATTTCTAACGCTCCTGATTTCATCGGCGCTTAAAACGTTAAGCGCGTTTAGCTGTTCAAAAAGCTCCGAAAGCTGCTTCGGCGTGATGTTGCCTAAGTCAAACTCCTTTTGAAGCGCGGACGCCTGCTCCGCTGAAAGGGATGCGTTTCCCGCCGCTTTTTCGTTTAAATTAAGCGCGTCTAAATCAACGCCGCGAAGCAAGTGCCGGTTTTCTTTCACAAGCCCCAGAAAATCCGAAACATCGTTTTTCGCGATGGGCTTTATAATTCTGGAACGCGCCGCGATCGCTTCGATCTCGCCTATGCCTCCTGTGGGATGAATCCCGGGGGACTCTGAAGCCGCGGCAGGCTGCTCCTTGCCTATTTTCTCCTGCATGAGCCGGAAGAAGTCGTCGCCTCCCGCGCGCGTTTTCGCATCGGACTTATGCTGCGAGTTATTGATTGCGGGATTTACCCCTAAATCCTTTATTTGCACCTTAGACCCCCCCTTTGCTGTTTCGTAGCTTTACTATATCACAAAAATCACAGGGAGATTAAAGCATGGTATAATATCGGTAAAATATGTAATAATTGCCGAAGAATTGTTTTTGTGATATGATGGAACAGTGTGGTGACGATGATGAAAATTGCGGTTTGCGAGCCTAACGCCGCGTTCGCCGGTAAAATCGAGGAAATCATACTGGACGCGAAAAAGCTCCTCACGGAACTTGACTGTGAAGTCTACATGTCAGGTGAGGATTTTGAGCGCGCCCTTTTAGACGGCGAAGTTTTCAGCATCGTCTACATGGACCTTGACATGGGCGACACCGACGGCGTCACCCTAGGCAGGAAGCTGCGCGAAACACACGGCGCGCGCGAAACGCCGCTCATATACTTGTCTTCGAAAGAGGGATTTCCCGAACAGATTTTTGAAGTCCAGCCGTTTTTGGTTTTGCGCCTGCCGCCGGACAATTATGATTTTCAAAAAAAATTATATATGGCAGTTGAAAATTTGAATCAGGCCGATAGCTTTTTTACGCTTAAAAAGGGCGGCACGACTTACCAGATCAAGAAGCGCGACGTCATATGCCTTGAGAGCGCGGGGCGCGACGTCGTCGTCTATGCCGTGAACCGTGAGGAGATCACATACCGCGCCGCGATCAAAAACGAAGCTGAAAAGCTGAAAGCCATAAATTTTGTGCGTCCGCACCAGTCGTTCGTCATAAACCTTGACTATGTGGAGGAATACCACTCCGAAAATATAGTGCTGTCAAACAAGATGTCCGTGCCGATCAGCGAGCTTCGCATGAAGGAGACGAAGAAAGCCGTCCTGCGGTTCTGGGAATACAGGAACAAGCACTAAGAACACTACGAAAGCGACTGAAACACCGTCTTCAACGCTTCGCGTATCTCCTTATAGCTTGTGCAGCGGCAGAGGTTTGACTGAAGCCACTCCTCTATCTCGTATTCCTCGGCGCGCGGCTTATTAAGCGAAAGGGCGTGGCAGACCATCAGGAAGCCGGAGGTGCAGTATCCGCACTGGAAAGCGCCGCTGTCAACAAACGCCTTTTGAACCGGCGCGACGCCTCCAAGCCCCTCCACGGTCAGGATTTGATGCCCCACAGCTTCCACGGCAAGAACAAGGCAGGATTTAACCGGCCATCCGTCGAATATGACGGTGCATACGCCGCAATCGCCGTTTTTGCATCCGGGCTTTGCGCCGGTTAACCCCAACTGCCCGCGCAAGACATCCAGCAAAACGTCGGACGGCCGCACCGTGACGGTCCTGCTTTCGTGATTGACCATGAGCTCCACGATAACCCTGCCCTCATTTAAAATCATGACGTAGCCTTTCCAGCACATTGCACAGTGTGTTCTTTAATACAAATATCCGGTATTGCGAAAGCCCCTCCGCGTCAGCCAGGGCAGGGGCCGGAAGCAGGTCTGCGGCTTTGTCTATACGGCTGCTTATCGAGGCGGTTTTATCGTTTAATACCGCCTCGATTTCCATGCTTCTAAAAGGAAACGCGCAAAGCCCTGAAAACGCGGCCCTGATCCGCCCGTCAATGATGATCGCCGATACGTTGACTAGCGGATAATCTATTTTTTCATTGGCGGTTTTCTTTATATGCATAAACGGCGCGTACAAATACCGCGCATCGATATTTACCCCGCATATAAATTCACCCGGCAAAAGCCGCATCCGTTCTCTGAAAATGGTGAGCATGGAAGCTTTGCGCTCGCCGCCGGAGCCGTACAGGACTACCTCGGCGTCCGTGAGCATAAGCGGAAGCGACGCTTCACGGTACCGGATCGTGCCGCACAGGTTTCCGCCTAAGGTGATACGGCACTGATTGGTATGATCCGCAATCCGGCCGGCGGCGGCACCTAACAGCGGGAAAAGCTTGCTTTCCCGGATGCTGCGGAGCGTAACCGCCCCGCCAATCATAAGAGCAGCGCCGTTTTGCTCTAAGACCTTGCATTCCGGGATCGATTTTAGGTCGATTACAGCGCCCGGAGCAATGCTGCCGGCCCTTGACATCGTGATGATCTCGCTGCCGCCGCCGTAGTAAACGGGGGATTTTCCCTCGCCCGCAAGCTTTGCGTATACGGTGGCGGCTTCTTTTAGCGTATCAGGCCTGCAATAAATGAAATCAGAGGCGATCATGAGGAGACTCCCCCGCTTTTCTTCCACAGCGACTCAGGCGTCAGCGGAAGTGTGTTCAAGGAAAAGCCGGACGCATTTGAAAGCGCGTTTGCTAAAGCGGCGGGGATTCCTATGATGCCGTGTTCCGACATGCTGCGTATCCCGTATGGCGAGCCCTCCTGCGGCGTTTCTACAAACTCGACGCGGTAGTCGGGCTCCTGCCCGATGTGCATGAGCTTATATGTGCGCAGGGTGGGAGTTGTCAAGAGCCCGTTTTGGTCGTAGGAGTAAGCTTCCCGGCTTGCCATGCTGATCCCCATCGCCATGCCTCCGCGTATGATTTGGCGCATGGCTTCCGGATTCATGACCATGCCCACGTCAATAACGGTTGACGCGCTTATGATGCGGTAGGTATGCTCAATTGTATCGTACTCAACCTCCACGGCTTGCGCGCCGACAGTCCATGCGGGCGCGGTCTGTCCTTTTCCCGTTTTAGGGTCAAGGGTCGAAAGCCCCTTGAGCATGAACCCGCCGCGGCCGAGAGCGGGCTCCCCGATTGATGAGCCGTCCGGCGCCTTGTAGCCCGACGCGATATCCTTTAGCCGTATCTTGTTTAAAGGATTCCGAAGCGAATATACGGCCCCGCCTTTCACGATGATGTCATCCGAGGAGCATCCGAGCGCTTCGGCGCCGGTGGTTTTCAGCTGCGCCAGAATATCCTCAGCCGCCCTTAGAACGGCGTTGCCTGCCATATACCCGGTCATGCTTGCGACCGTCTTGTGGTGCTCCGGATTTACCCGTGTATCAACGCTCATTTTCACGTGTATCTGATTTATATCAACATCCAGCTTATCGGCTAAAATTTGCGCAAGCTGGGTTTTGCTGCCGCTTCCCATCTCGACTACGCCGGTGTTGAGGTTCAGGCTGCCATCCGGATTAAAGGTAATCATGGCGCCGGATATCGCGTTAGCAGGTAAGTCCGCGGACTTCCACAGGCAGGAGACCCCTTTTGCGCGGACGGTGTGTTCATCGACCGGAACGACAGCGCCGTTCCAGCCGGACAGCGGCTTTAGCTTTTTAAGGCAAGCCTTAAGGTCGCCCAAATTGCTCGGGTTAAGCGAAACCTGCGTTGGGGATGAATCCCCGGGCGATACCGCGTTTATGAGGCGGAATTTAAGCGGGTCGATATTTAGCCGCTTTGCAAGCTCATCCATCGTGCGCTCAATGCAAAAGGTAAACTCCGCGTGGGAAAATCCGCGGTATGATGTGGCATAGGTGTGGTTTGTGTAGACGCAAAGCGAATCGCAATACAGGTTATCCACCCGGTACGGCCCCGTGCAATTGCTTGCAAGGGATTTTGCCATGTACGGCCCGATATCTGCATACGCCCCACAGTCAAGCCAGAAACGAAGCTCCGCGGCTTTGAGCCTGCCCGTATCGTCACACCCCAGTTTAACGGACGCCTCAAGCCCCATCCGGCAAGGCGCTGCGGCCATGTCCTGCTCCCTTGTTATGACAAGGCGCACAGGGCGCCCGCCTACCTTGCTTGACGCGATGTACGCCAAATGCTCAAGTAAGACCGGGGCTTTTCCGCCGAAGCCTCCGCCGACAAACGGCACCTTAACCCGTATATTCCCCTCGGGGACCGAAAAGCTTTGCGATAGCTGCTTTATTACCGAATAGGGCGACTGAGAGGCCGTCGTAATCGTTACCATGCCGTCCGCCGAAATTTCGGCCCTTGCCGCTCGGACCTCCATGGCAAGGTGGTCTGACGGCGGTAAGTAAAAATTTTCCTCAACAATCATATGGCTCAGCGCAAAGCCCGTATCCGCATGGCCTTTGCGGATACGGTATTGTGAGGCGATATTGCTTTTAGGTTGTGGATATATATCCTCAACCATGCGCTTGTAACGCTCCGGGTTATCGTGCAAAAGCGGCGCGCCGGGTTTAAGCGCGGCCCGTGGCGTGAGCACATGCGCGAGAGGCTCATATTCCACTTCGATCAGGCCGGCTGCCGAAATGGCGGCGGGCTCATCTGCAGCGACAACGATTGCGACCGGTTCGCCCGCATACCGGACTACGTCCTTTGCAAGATGCGGGCGGTCTTGAAGCAATACTCCGCATAACGCTGTAATGTCAAGCCCCGTAATCACCGCCTTCACGCCTTTTACGCCAAAAGCCGCGACCTTGTTTATGTTCTTGATTTTCGCGTGAGCGTGCGGGCTTGTGAGCAGCCGCGCTGTCAGGTGGCCTAAAGACGGCAGGTCGTCTGTATATTTTGCGTTTCCGGTGGCTTTGTCCCAAGCTTCTTTTCGCTTAACGCTGCGTCCGGCTGCTGTGCCCAATATTTTTCCCCCTTAAAAGCTGGCTATAGTTAAAGTATAGCCAGCTTTTAAGGCTCAATGCGTTTTGACACAATTTCTTTCGCCTGACGGCGAAAGCGGCGGCGTTAGCCGCCGGCCGCGAAGCGGCAAATTGTTTCGGCGGTTAAAGCGGCAACAGGAGCCGTTGCTTTAAAGCAACGGCTCCTGTTATAATCCATATTTTTTTCATGCGTGCATCACGCTAGGGCGTGTTCCCACTACCGCTCAACGCCCATCTTTTGGCAGATTTTGTGCCATTCGTCGTTAAAAATTCTTGAAATACGCCAAGTATTCCTGCGAATTTTTGCCTAGGCTGGCACAAAATCTGCTCAAAACCTGAACATTTCGGATAGTGGGAACACGCCCTAATCAGCAGGGGCGGACCGGCACGATGAAGCCGGAGCCTTTTTCCTGTCCAGCAAAAGATTCGCGCACAGGCCGGTTGTTACGAGCAGGCCGCCGATCAGGTTTTGATGCGAGAAAGCGCCTGAAATCATAATATCGATGATTATACCCGAAAACACCTGCCCGCTAAATATAATAAGCGTTAAATAAAACGCCGGCACCCTTGCAACCGTCATGTTGCTGAGTATAACCGTGAATACCCCAAGAATCCCCCCGAAGTATATGTACAGCCGCGGCGAGATGTAAAACTGCGTGAACCCCACCTCGTTTCGCCCCAAAAGGAACAACACAAAAACGGCGATCGCAAGTCCTATAATATGATTGTAAAGCGTGCTGATCCGCACGCTTGTAAGCTCGGCAATCCTTGCGTTTAACGTGCGGGACACCACAATGCTGACTCCCGCTGCAAAGGCAACAAGCACCGCTATGATTTCAAAATCGGTTATCATGGACGCGATACCTGCTAAAATGAGAAACAGACCGATAATCTTTCGTTTGTTGAAAGGGTGGCGGGGCATCCCCAGCCATCCATACTGATCGACAATCAGGCCCGCTGCGCTTTGGCCGAACAGGCCCAGCGCCAATATCGCGGATACGCTAATCCGGCCAAAGGCCATGCCAATCCATACTGTGGTAAACACGCCGATTGCGCCGCCCAGATAAAGATACCATGCGTGAAACTTTGAAAAAAGCAATTTTAAATCATGCCTGTTGAGCACAATGATAAGGCTTAGAGCAGAGCCTGCGATATGTATGATGACCGCTGCCGAATACACGCCGTACTCCTGTTTCAATATACCGTTAACGGCGATCATAACGGAAACCAGAATCCCCGATAACAGCGTCAGAAAGTAATACATCTAAGAGCGCCTGTCGCGCATAAGAGCGCCAAAGCTGCGGTCGTACGCGCGCTCGCCCGCCGGCGAGAAAAAGCATGCCGGGAATTCACCGCCCCGGGTGTGGTACGCGATGCATTCGCAGCATTTCCCACGCCGCGGACACGCGTATGTGCAGGTGCATTTCATGCTTTTGTTTTTTTCACAAGCCATGGTAACCCTCCTTTTTACATATGCGGATTATGCTTATTATGTACGTCAGATACCTTCTACTTCGAATATAAACGAACAAGGTTTTTCGCCTTTACTGTTAATTGGCGACGAAATAATTTTTTTTGTTCTTAATTTAATGCCGTTTTGCAACTGAAAATGGCGACGGCATGAACCTGCACAACAAAAACAATATGATAACGGCATAACAACATTACCGATATTGTTTTCCAAAGCCAATTCAGAAACCTTTATGTCGCTTTGTATTGCTACAGGACACTGGCAAATATATTTTCCGTTATCAACAAAAGACCAAGTAACTGTTAATGATTTATCGGCATTAATCGTAATATTTTCGTAATTATCCGAAATGCTAACTAAGTGGTTCAATTTCTCATTCAACGTTTTGCCACCAACATGTTTGTCGAGTTCTTCACATGCTTTTTCAAAATCATCCCCCCCTCCGCAAGCGAATGAGTCCATAATTTGTTGCATTATATCAAGAGTAAGGCACTCCTCCATTTTGTCGATAACATTAATAAGATTATTACTTCCTGTGATTTCCATGATTCGTTCATCGTTAACGCTATATTGAGCCAACTTAATCTTAATATCATCTACCCTTGCCAATTTGCTATCCTCCTCCTACTGCAGATAATATAAATAATCTTCATAACGGGACGCCGCGGCTTCGCGCCTGCCCGCCGCTTAATCGTCCAGCAGCTTCCGCAAAAGCTCGTTTACAATTTTCGGGTCCGCCTTGCCCTGTGATTTGTTCATGATTTTGCCGACAAAAAAGCCGATGACCTTTTGGTTTCCGTTTTTGTATTCAAGCACGGATTTTTCGTTTTCTAAAAGGACATCCCTTACAATATTCTCAAGAAAAGCCGTATCGGTAACCATGCCCAGCTTGTGTTCCTCAACGTACCGCTCAGGGTCGACGCCCTCTTCAAAAACCTTTATGAGAATCTTCTTCGCAACGTTGCGGTTGATGGTCTTGTTCTCGCAAAGCTTCATAAGCGTTGCGAATTTTTTCTCGTCGATCACAATATCGTCCTCGCCTTTATTGTCGCCCTTGGCAATGCTCAAAAGCTCGACGATGATCCAGTTCGCGATCTCCTTGGGGTTGTGAAAGCGCTGCATGGTTTCATCGAAAATTACGGATAAATTGCGGCTTCCCGTTATGATTTTCGCATCGTACTCGGGCAGGTTAAGCTCTTTCGTCAGGCGCGTGAATTTATCCTGCGCCGTTTCCGGCAAAGTGGCGCGTACCGCCTCGATCCACTCGTCGCTTATGCATACCGGCATCAATTCAGGGTTTGGGAAGTACCGGTAATCGGTGGCGTCCTCCTTGCCGCGCATGGAGAATGTCTCGCCCTTGCCGTCGTCGAACCTGCGCGTTTCCTGTATGATTGTCTCGCAGCCCGTTTCAAGCGCTTCGATGTGGCGCTCCGACTCGTATTCTATCGCCCTTGCGATGGCCTTAAATGAGTTTAAGTTTTTGATTTCGGTGCGCGTTCCAAGCTTGCCGCTCCCTGACCTGCGGACGGAAATGTTTACGTCGCAACGCATGGAGCCCTCCTGCATTTTGCAGTCGGATATACCAGCGAAGCTTAAAAGCAGCCGCAGCTTTGAAAGGTATGCCACGACCTCCTCGGAGGTTCTTAAATCCGGGTTGCTTACAATTTCAATCAGCGGTACGCTTGTGCGGTTAAAATCGATAAGCGATGCGTCGCACCTGTTGTCGTGCACCAGTTTTCCGGCGTCCTCCTCGATATGGATCTGCTTTAAGGTGATCCGGCGGACGCCTGAGCCCGTTTCGATATCAATCCAGCCGTTTTTGCAGATTGGGGCGAAAAGCTGCGTTATTTGATAGCCGGTCGGCAAATCGGGATAAAAATAATTTTTCTTGTCAAACGTCATCACGCGGGTAATCTCGCTGTTTGTCAGAAGTCCCGCGGCGATTCCCAGCTCGACAGCTTTTTTGTTTGTAACGGCGGGCATCCCCGGCATACCGGAGCAGGCGGGGCACACGTTTTCGTTAGGATCAGCGCCGAACATTGCCGAGCAGCCGCAAAAGAGCTTCGACTGCGTCGAAAGCTCGACGTGGACCTCAAGCCCGATCACAACTTCATAGCTCACCTTGTCACCGCCTTTACAACAGTCAGGAGCGCGTTTTCGTTTTTGGGCGCCGCAAGTATCTGGACGCCGCCGCCGTTATATGAAAACGAAACGCATGGCAGCCCCGCGAGCGCCGCCAAGGCGTGCACCGCCGAGCTTTCGTATGCGCCGCCCGTTATGCGCAACGGCAGGAGAATAACGTCGTAGCTTTTAAAATCAAGAGAATCTTTTATAACGCGCCGAAGCTTCAGCGCTTTTTCGTAACACGGCGTATAATACTCTTTTGACAGCACCATCGAGCCCATGATAAGCGCAAGCTTCGCGTCAAGCCCGAAGCCCTGCGTCCTTGTGTTTACATAAAGCCCGTCAAGGTTATTGTAGCGGTCGGCGCGAAAACCGAACTTTACGCCATCATAGCGGCTTAAGTTCGCGGAAATCTCGGCGCAGCTCAAAATATACTGAGCTTTATTTAAAACATCAAAATAAGCAAGCTCGGTAGAAACCCCGTCAAAATGCGATGAAAGCGCTAAGACGGCGGCCTTGTCTTCCGGAATTGCCGCAGTGAGAACGTTTTCGGGCACAAACGCCTTTATCTTTTTATCGAGCGGCTCATATACATAGGATTTATCCGGATACATCGCGCCGTCTTTTTCGTCGTTTCCCGCGATGACGGACAAAAGCCCAAAGCCCTCGACTATGTCTCTGCACACGATGCCGATTTGATCCATGGAGCACGCGGAGGGGATCAGCCCGTACCGCGAAACGCATCCGTATGTCGGGTGGATGTAGCATATGCCGTTTTCGGCGGCCTCCCGCCGTGTGACGCCGGAAAAGTCGTTGCATAAAGCAAAGCTTACGGCGCCGTCCGCGACCGCGCGTACCGCGCCTGAAGCTTCGCAGGCTTCTTCACAAAGCGGCAAAAGCCCGAATTCGCGCATCTTCGTTTTTCCTGAAACGGCGTATCCGCCCGCTTCAAGGCGCGAGATAACGGTTGCGTCAAGCGGGGAGGTAAAGCCCGACAGGATTTTCGAGCCAGCCGTCACCGGCCTTCCTTTTTGCATAATGCTGTCCTCAATCGCCACAAGCGTTTGATCGTTTTTACCGGTCATGCAGCCGGAGATATAGTAGCTCATAACCGTCGCCCCCTTTCAGTCAAGCGTTTTCGGCGCCTCGAAATATCCGTCGTGGCTGGCGGGTGCGTTTTCCAGAAGCTCCTTGCGGGAAAACGGCTTTACGCTTATATCGGGCCTTAGCACATTTTGAATGTCAAGCACCGTTACAAGAGCCTCCACGCCGTTTGTCCCCACTGAGGCAAGGGACAGGAAGCTTTCCTTTAGCATACCGGCCTTTTCACTGATGAGCGCCCTCTCGCTTTCGGGAAGATCAATCTTTGACATCGCTTCATATTCTTTTATATCCACCGTGACACCTCGTTTTACCTGATTTTGATGTGGGCCTCGCGAAGCTGAAGCTCCGTTACGGGGCCGGGGGCGCCGAGAAGCAGGTCCTGCGCGCTGCTGTTCATCGGGAACGCAACGACCTCGCGGATATTCTCCTCCCCTGTCAGGAGCATGACAATCCTGTCAAGGCCGGGGGCCATGCCGGCGTGCGGCGGTGCGCCGTAATGCAGCGCGTGAAACAGCGCCGAGAACTTCTCCTCGATCGTTTCCTTTGAGTACCCCGCGATTTCAAACGCCTTCACCATGATATCGGGGCGGTGGTTCCTGACGGCGCCCGACGAAAGCTCGACGCCGTTGCAGACGATGTCGTACTGATACGCTTTAATCTCAAGCGGGTCTTTGCTTAACAGCGCGTCCATCTCGCCCTGCGGCATGGAAAACGGGTTGTGCGTGAACTCGACCTTGCCGGTCTCCTCGCTTATGCCGAACATGGGAAAGTCCGTGATAAAACAAAACTCAAACCTTGCTTCATCGAGCAAATCAAGCCGGATTCCAAGCTCCGAGCGGATTTGCCCCGCGAAATTATCGACAAGCTTTGTAACGTCCGAGATAAAGAACAGCGTGTCGTTTTCCTTTAGCTTAAGCGTGTCGGTAAGAATCTGCCGCTGTTCCTCCGACAAAAACTTGACGATAGGGCCCTTTAGCTCCATGTCTTTCAGCACTGAGATATAGCCTAAACCCTTCATGCCGATTTCAGTCGCGAACTTGAGCATCTTCTCAAAGAACGATTTAGGCATCGTCGCGCAGCTTGGGGCGACGATACCGCGCACCGGCTTATTTTTAAACGGCGCGAAATCAACGTCCGCGAAAAAGCCGGTTAAATCTTCTATGATCAGCGGGTTTCTAAGGTCGGGCTTGTCGGTGCCGTATTTCAGCATGCACTCGGAAAACGGTATGCGGCGAAACGGCAAGGGGCTCACGGGCTTGTCTGAAAACCTTGAAAATGTGTCGTGGAGCACTTGCTCCGCTACGTTAAAGACGTCCTCCTGGGACGCGAACGCCATTTCAAAGTCGAGCTGGTAAAATTCCCCGGGCGAGCGGTCGGCGCGGGAGTCCTCATCCCTGAAGCACGGCGCTATCTGGAAGTACTTGTCGAAGCCCGAGACCATCAGAAGCTGCTTAAAAAGCTGTGGGGCCTGCGGCAGCGCGTAAAACATGCCGTGGTGCTTTCTGCTTGGGACAAGGTAGTCCCTCGCGCCCTCGGGCGACGACGACGTCAGTATCGGCGTCTGAATCTCAAGGAAGCTAAGCTCCTCCATCTTGCGTCTTAAGAAACTGGTAATTTTTGAGCGCATGACGACGTTATCTTGCATTTTAGGGTTCCTAAGGTCTAAGAACCGGTATTTTAAGCGGACGTCCTCGCGCGTCTGCTTCGATGTATCGACGTCAAAAGGCAGGGGCTTTAAAACACGGCTCAAAGCGGTCACGGATTTTGCCGCGACCTCGACCTCGCCCGTTTTTATTTTCGGGTTTACGGTTTCGGCGGAGCGCTCCCGCAATACGCCCTCCACCAGGATCACGCTTTCGCGTGGCATGCCCGCGATCATTTCTTCGTTTTCCAAAACGATTTGCGTAGTCCCGTAATGGTCGCGCAAATCAACAAAGAGGATGCCGCCGTGGTCGCGCACGGTATCGATCCAGCCCGAGAGCCTTACCGTTTTGTTTATATCCTGTTTTAAAAGTTCGCCGCAATGATGCGTTCTATAATGGGTCATTGCCGTTATCCCTCCTATACATTAAAATATTATCGCACAAAACATCGGTGATGGCAAGAAAAATAGTAGACTGTACGCGAGAATCCTTGTATAATAGATTTAAACTGGCTTAGAGGAGTTTTAAATGAGCAAAAATAAAGGCAAGATCATATCCGCCGTGGACATCGGTTCAAGCAGCGTGCAAATGCACATCGCCCAGTGGGATGGCCAGAGGATCGTAACGCTCGACCAGCTTGAAAAGCCCACGCACGTCGGGCAGGAGGTTTTTTCGACCGGGCACATATCCTTTGAGACGGTAAGGAGCCTTTCGGATATCTTAACAGGATTTTGCGCGCTTTCAAAGGAATATGATATCGCCCGTCCGATCGTCATGGCGACCACCGCGCTGCGCGAGGCCACGAACCTTGCGTATGTGCTTGATCATTTTGCCGTTACAAACCATGTGAACGTTCAGGTCCTGGAAGACGGCGAGGCCAGCGCTTTGCTGTTTGAGGCTTTAAAAAGCAGGTATCCCTCCGCCGAGAAGGTCCTTCAGGTTTACGGCGGAACCGGCACGATTGATTTTGCGCTTTTGCAAAACGGCAAGGTGCTGTTTACGCAAAGCATACAGACCGGGATGCTTAAAATCGCCGAGGTCATGCGGGAAACATCCGAGTTTTCCCGTTACTCGGACCTTGTCGTAAAGGAGCACCTGACGAAATTTTTATCCCACGCGGGACAGATTTACAAGATGCTCGAAACCGACGGGATCGTTTACGCGTCCGCCGACATCGCGCCGCTTTTAAAGATACTGAACGGCTTTGAGATCAATACAGGAACCGATACGCTTGTCGTCTCAAAAGAAGAGATGCAAAAAATATACGGCGAATACAAGAGGCTTACAGTCGACCAGATCGCAAGGCGGCACAAGCTTGATTTAGCGCAAAGCGGCAACATTTACGTCACAATTGTATTTTTGATGCTGCTGCTTGATTCCACGGGGGTAAACCACTTGTATTGTACCCAAATCAACCTTGTTAACGCGGCGCTCAACTTAAACCTGCGCCAGGGCGCAAGGCGCGCGTTTAACGAAAACATGCGCGAGGGGACGGTTTCGTCGGCGCTTAAAATGGCGGAGCATTACCGCTGCGATCTAAAGCATGCCGGGCATGTCGCTTACCTTGCGCTGATATTATTCGACAAGCTTAAAAAGCTGCACGGTCTTTCGCGCCAGCAGCGGCTGCTTCTTGAAACGGCGTGTATACTCCATGAGGCGGGGAGCTTTACAAACACCGCGGATATGCGCGAGGCCTCGTTTGACCTTATCAAAAACGCGCAGATTTACGGGCTTCAATCCAGGATGACGCTATTAATCGCGAACATCGTCGCCCCGCAGGATATTTTAGGGATCGCCCAAAGCGACAGGCGCGGCGGCGTGCTCAACCAAGAGGATATGATCTTTGTAAATAAAATGCACTCCATTTTGCATTTAGCGGATGCAATCGACGAGTCGCATCTTGGAAAAGCACGGCTGCTTGACGTAAAGCAGGACGGCGACCAGCTACTGCTGACGCTGAGGGTCACGGAGGATTACGCGCTTGAGCGTTACGCGCTTATCCAAAGCGCTGCGCTGTTTCAGGAGGTTTTCGGCTTAAAGCTCGATTACATCGTCAAAAAAGCAGGGCGGATGGAGGACAAGTAATTATGAAGTTTATAGAGCGGGAATTAAGCTGGCTTGATTTTAACGCCCGGGTTCTGGCCGAAGCGCAAAAGAAAGACAGCCCGCCCCTTGAAAGGCTTATGTTTTTAGCGATTTCCGCTTCAAACCTCGACGAATTTTTTATGGTCCGCGTAGCGTACCTGGTCGATGAAAGCAAAAACCGCACAGACCGCGACCAAACCGGCATGACGCCGCAGGAAAAGCTTGACAAGGTGCTTCAAAAGGCATATAATTTTCAAATGCGGCAGGTTGAGTGTTTAGATGAAATACTCGCAAAATTAGCCGAGAAAAAAATAAAAATCTGTGCGATTGAGGATTTGTCCGACAGTCAAAAGGAATTTGCAAGGGATTTGTTTTACGACGAGATTCTGCCGGTATTGACGCCGCTGGCGGTCGATCCGGCAAGGCCGTTCCCGTTTCTGTTAAACCAGTCGCTTAATATCGGCGTCCGCATGCGGGACGACGCGGGCGAGAACCTGTACGCGGTCGTTCAGGTGCCGTCTATTTTACCGCGGTTTATCATGATACCGGTAAAGACGGGCAGGCTGTTCCTGCCGATCGAGCGGCTGATTGCGCACTATTTGCCGGAAATCTGCAACCTGCATGAAATTGCGGCGTATGGATATTTCCGCATCACAAGAAGCGCCGACTTCGACGCGGACGACGACACCGACGATTTAATGGAGGAAATGAAGCGCACAATCAAACGGCGCAGACGCGGAAGCCCCGTGCGCTTACAGCTAAGCGCGGGCTTTGACGGGGAGCTATACAATTTTCTCAAAAAGATGCTGGGGGTCAATAAAAAGTTTGTCGTGCAGGCGTCTAAGATTCTGTCGATGGCGTCCCTTAGCAAGATCGCGTCGATGGAGGATTTAAGCCACCTTCGCGCAAAGCCGATCCTGCCGGTCCCCGCCGCCGAATTCTTAGAGTGCGACGACATCTTCGCGCGGGTACGCGAACGGGATTTAATGCTTCATCATCCCTATGAAAGCTTTAATCCGGTCCTTGATTTTATAAAAGCCGCGTCGGTAGACCCGAATGTCCTTGCGATAAAGCAGACGCTATACCGCGTCAGCGGGAAAAGCGAGGTCATATCGGCGCTGGAGCAGGCGGCTGAATCGGGCAAGCAGGTGACGGTGCTCGTTGAGCTAAAGGCCCGCTTCGACGAGGAAAACAACATCCAGTGGGCGACACGCCTTGAAAGGGCGGGATGTCACGTCATCTACGGGCTTACGGGGCTTAAAACCCACTGCAAGATCACGCTGGTCGTCCGCCGCGAGCCTGACGGTATCAGGCGGTACCTGCATTTGTCGACGGGCAACTACAACGACGTGACGGCGCGGCTTTACACCGATATCGGCATGTTTACGTGCAGAGCTATGTTCGGCGCCGACGCATCCGCTCTGTTCAACCATTTGACGGGGTTTTCAAGGCCGCCGGAGTATAATAAGCTGATTGTGGCGCCTGAAAATATGAAGCGGTTCTTCTTAAATAAAATCGACGGGGAAATAAAAAACGCGAAAAAAAACTTGCCAAGCGGCATAAGCTTCAAGGCAAACTCGCTTTTGGATTATACGGTGGCGCAAAAATTATACGAGGCGTCGAAGGCGGGAGTTCCGGTAAAGCTTTTGATACGCGGCATATGCAGCCTCTTGCCGGGAGTAAAAGGGTATAGCGAAAATATACGGGTGCGCAGCATACTGGGGCAGTTTTTAGAGCATTCAAGGATTTACGCCTTTGAAAACGCGGGGGAGCCGCAGGTATACCTTGGAAGCGCCGACCTCATGCCGCGAAACCTTGACCGCAGGGTTGAGCAGTTGTTCCCGGTTGACGAGCCGGATTTGCGCGAAAGGGTTTTAGGCATACTTGATTTGGCGTGGCGCGATAATGTAGGGGCGTGGGAGCTTGGTCCCGACAGCATTTACCGTAAGGTCGAGCAAAAAGGTGCGCGCATATGCTCGCAGCGGGAGTTATCCAAGCTTGCGGCTTTAGCCTATGAACAAAAAAAGAAGGAGCTGGAGCACATATGAAAATCGGGATGCTTACAAGCGGAGGGGACTGCCAAGGGCTCAACGCGACGCTGCGAGGCGTTGCGAAGACGCTATACAATTTGATGCCGAACGTGGAAATTTACGGTATCATAGACGGCTATAAGGGCCTGATTGAGGGTACATGGCGCAAGATGGACAGAAGTGAGTTTTCAGGAATCCTGCGGCGCGGAGGCACGATATTAGGCTCGTCAAGGCAGCCGTTCAAGGCCATGCGCGAGATAAACGAAAACAACGAGGATAAGCTTTCGCTTATGATTAAAAACTACAAAAAGGGCGGGTTTGACGCACTTGTGATTTTAGGCGGCAACGGTACGCATAAAAGCGCCCATATGCTAAGCAAAAACGGGGTCAATGTCGTGACCTTGCCAAAGACGATTGACAACGACGTTTACGGCACCGATATGACGTTCGGCTTTGACAGCGCCCTTGAAAAAGCAACATCGGTGATTGACGCGATCCACACCACGGCGGCGGCCCACGGCCGTATTTTCGTCATTGAGGTCATGGGGCATAAGGTCGGGTGGCTGACGCTTTACGCGGGCTTCGCGGGCGGCGCCGACGTAATCCTGATCCCGGAAATACCGTATGAAGTCGACGCCGTTTTTGAGGTAATCGAGAAGCGCAACGCAAATGGCAGCAACTTCTCCATCATCGCTATCGCAGAGGGCGCCATAACCGCGCAGGAGTCGGCGCTTCCGAAGAAAGAGCGGAACATTCCCCCGTCGTCCGGCGCGTACCTTGCAAATGTTTTAAACAACCGCTTGGAGCAGGACGTCCGCGTCGTTGTTCCGGGGCACTTCCAGCGCGGCGGTGAGCCGACGCCCACCGACAGGGTGCTTTGCTCGCGCTTGGGCGCGAAGGCGGGCGAGCTTATCCGCGACAAAAAATTTGGGCGGATGGTTGCATTTAGAGGCAACACCATCATCACCGTGCCGCTTGACGACGTTGCGGGCAAACTGAAATATGTACCGCACGACTGCGACATGATCCGTGAAGCGCGGCTCATGGGCATCTCGTTCGGCGACAACCGCGCGGAATAACCTTAAGGTTTAAATCATATACTATTATATTTTGAAAGGAAAGATCTATTATGAAATCACGGCAGGAAATCAAGTCCCTTGCGAAAGAGGCGGTGGCACAGCAGCGGGGAACCATTATTATCCTAATATTTTTACTCACCCTAATCAGCGGCGTGACCGGGCTTATTGGGCAAATCGAATATATCGGAGGATTGCTCTCCCTTGCGTTGTCCTTCATCATAATGGCGCTGGAAGTCAACTTAGCAGGCTTGTTTCTTAGAATCTTTAAAAAGGAAAGCATTACGGTTGGGGAGCCGTTCTCCGCTCTTTCCGTCAACTTTTTCCGCAAGGTCGGCGGTATGTACTGGATGTCGCTTTGGGTATTCCTCTGGTCGATGCTGCTGATAGTTCCCGGCATCATCAAGGCTATTGCGTACAGCATGACGCCATATATCCTCGCGGATTGCCCGAACGTTTCCGCCACGAAAGCGCTGAAGCTTTCCATGAAGATGACCCGGGGCCATAAGATGGATTTGTTTGTTTTGGCGCTTAGCTTTATCGGCTGGGGAATTTTGTCCATCTTGACGTTCGGCATTCTTTATATCGTTTACGTCGGGCCGTACATGTACACGACCTACGCGGGGTTCTATACGGAGCTGCGCGACAAGGCCATCGCCTCCGGCGCAATCAGCCAATCCGAGCTTGCGTAAAATTTAAGCAGGAAGACTATAACAGCCCCCCGCTTT
>Ga0099364_10001445_pt1 | contig 39265 bp, 28 predicted proteins | sample TergutTh196P3_FD_73070 | JGI IMG/M metagenome (GOLD analysis project Ga0099364, IMG submission 73070) | Microcerotermes parvus P3 segment gut microbial communities from Pointe-Noire, Republic of the Congo - Th196 P3 | ecosystem: Host-associated > Arthropoda: Insects > Digestive system > Gut ... | reverse complement strand
GCACGGAAAGGGGGTTAGTATAGACCCACTCGCCTACAATGTAGATGGTTTCAGTCTTATCGGCGTATACTAACCCCCTTTCCGTGCCGTCCGTCCTTATTCTGTAGAGATACCGTTCGTCGCTGTTGTTACCGTAGTATATCCAGCCATTGGATATGTTGAAAAATCCTACGCTGTCGTCGGAAATACGCTCGCTGCTGCTGCCGTCAACCAGAGCTCTGTATAATATCCACACGGATTCTCCGTCTCGCGTGTAAATCCTCCTATAGTAGATGGAGTCCCCATCAACGATCATGCCGTTAACCTCGCCATCGGTGAAAAGAAAAAGCTCGGTTCCGTCGGTGCGCATTTTATATAGTTCTTTCCCTTCGTCTTGAATACAGAAAAATATATAGTCATCAACAACGTTGAATATAGCAATTCTGTTATCGCTGAGTTTTTCCCTCCCTGACCCATTCGTCCGAATTCTATACAGACTAAAATCATCATCATTGTTGACGTAATATATCCACCCGTCGACTACACTCAGCCATGAGCTGTTATCATCGTTTAGCCTTTCCTTCCCCGTGCCGTCTGTCCTTATGCGGTAAACATTCCTTCCTAACTCGCCTGTCATGTTACTGTAGTAAATCCAGTCGTCAACTATGTTGATGTAAGTGAACCCGCGCTCACTAGCATTCACCTCATGCCGCTCCGAGCCGTCATACCGTTCCCTGTACAGCGGCATCATCCCATTGGGGCTTGCTATGTACAGCCACTCTTCCGTTTCCACTATGTAACCAAGGTTAATTATGTTCCCAGGTGTGTTGCCGCGCCCTGGCACGGTAACATCACTGCGCGGGATTTCGTCCGCTTCAGGTGAACTGCCGATTAAGTTTATTGTTACAACGTTGTCGTTTGTTTCTGGTGTGTGGTTAATATCCCCAGGTTCATCAGTATCCCAAGGTTGTAAAAACAACAGCAGCACAACCGCGCCTATAACAAGAATAACTCCGGTGATTATTAGGATTAGTTTTCTTTTTTCCATAAGCATTATCTCCGTAAGGTTATCGAAAGTAGCCGGGGGTGCATTGTGCAGGAATGAAGCAGATTTAACGGCACACTGATGTGTCGTAGGGCATCTTGTATGAATTTCTGCTGATATGCCTCATAACTCCTCAATGCGTTTGTTCACTATGTCTATGACATCGTCAAAATCGCTGTGCAGTAGGTGGGAGGCGATTTTTTCGAGGAGTTTTTGCGTTGGCTGCGACCATGCCCGCTCTCTTAGCTGGGCTAACGTGTCGTCTGCGAAGCGCGCGTCGTATTCCTCACATGCAGCTTTTATGACTAGCAGCTGCTCGCATAGATATAGCTGGTCGTCTACTGCGGATTCGCCGGATAAACAATCTTCTGTGCGTGAACATTCTTCAACCACAGCTCGCAGAGATGCGAGGAATTCTATGGTTTCGGCTACTAAAAACTCATTCTTGCCTCTGTATACCGACATTTCCAGGTTATATGCGGCAGCGGACAGTTCCATCTTGCCTATAATCGCAAGAGCGCTTTTCATACCATGCACGCATGTGTCGTAGGCGCGATAATCCTGCTCTGTCAGCGGGCCGGGTTTGTTTATCGTGGCTTCCACTACCGTGATGGCTTTTTCGGCATCGCGGACAAAAGCATCAATAATCCGCTGATTGACGGGGTATAAAGCATCTTTATGAGGCGCTGCTTCTTCGTCTTGATGCGTTTGCGCTGTTTCATCCTTTTCAGCTTGTTCAAGCAGATGCGCCTCGCCGGCGTATTTGTCCTTTATATATTTATTTAACGTGGCGTTTAACTGGCGCAGGTCTATCGGCTTTGCAATAAAATCGTCAAAGCCGTTGCTAAGGAACATGTCTGCTTGCCCAATTACAGCATTGGCTGTGAGCGCCACTATGGGATGCTGATAACCCATGCTTTTAATAGTCCGTGTGGCCTCGATGCCGTCCATTTTCGGCATCATATGATCCATAAAAATGACATCGTATACATTGCCGTTTTTCACTTTTTCTATTGCTTCGAATCCGCTCTCCGCGGAATCGATTTTCAACCCATAAGGAATGAGAAGGCCGCGCGCAACGTAGATATTCGTCTCAACATCGTCCACAATCAGCACGCTGCCGTATGGCATAGGCGTGCGTGTGATTTGGACGCGTTTCATGCTTGACCCGCCGCTGAAACCGAACTTTCCAAGGTTTTCTGCGGATTCCTTGCCAAGCGTGCTTTGGGCAGCTCGGATCTGCGGCAAGCGCACGGTGAAGACACTACCCTTGCCCAACTCGCTTTCTATGGATATTTCGCCGTTCATCAAGCGCAGCAGGTTGCTGACGATGCTCATGCCGAGGCCGGTGCCTTCGATTGTGCGGTTGGACTCCAGATTAAAGCGGGAATATTCGTCGAAGAGTTTTTCTATATGCTTGTCCGACATGCCTTGCCCTGTGTCGGATATGCGAAAGACAATAATAATATTGTCATTGTCATCAGAGCAGTCTGTGCTGTCGGAAAGGGGTTGGATATCTCCGCTGTTTTCACTGTATTGATTGTCGGCAATGTCTTTTGCAAAATCAGGCTGTGTGCGGCTTTGGCTGTCGGAGGCAGGGTTCCCGGCTTCCATTGAGACTGATAGTGAGACCGTGCCTTCCTCGGTGTACTTAAATGCGTTTGAGAGCAAGTTGTTCAAAATCTGCTTTATGCGCAGCTCGTCGCCGGATAGCAGCACGGGGATGTTCTCGTCTATGTCCAGCTTAAACTCTATCTGCTTGCTTCCGATTCGCATGAGGTTTAACTGCACGGTATCGCTGATGAGGCTTGATATTTCATATTTATCTATTATCAGCTCCAGCTTGCCGGCTTCGATTTTTGATAAATCAAGTATGTCGTTAATAATTCCGAGAAGCAAATCTCCCGAAACATAGATTTTGTCAAAGGCCTCTCTTATATCGTGCGAAAGCGTATCCCTTTGTAATTGAATCTCGGTGATGCCGAGGATCGCGTTCATCGGAGTGCGTATTTCGTGGCTGACCGTGCTGAGAAAATCGCTTTTTGCCTTATTCGCGGCCTTCGCCTGCGCCAAGGCTGATTCAAGCTGGATAGAAGTGTCGCGCAGGCTTGCGAACATTTCGTTTCTCAGCCAGGCGTTGCCGAATATTACGCTGCACGAACGCAGGATGCTTTCGTCCTCCTGTGAAAATTCCCGCTCATCAAAGCAGTCGTCAAAACCCACGAAGCCCCAGAATTCACCGTTAATAAAAACGGGTTCGACCAGTATGGATACAATGCAGTTATCAATGAACAGAGACTGCTCCTCTTGCGGCATATCACGAACTATGTTATTTATGCATCCGCCCTCTGATAGTGTTTTCTCCCATCGGGAAATATTGCCGCTGTACGGCATTCCGCGCGCATGGTCTCTGCCTTGCTGCGGCTCTGCGCCATTGCAGTATTCGTATAGCTGCCGACAGCAGAGCTGTCCGTCCTCTACATAGTTTCTCCAGATATATGTGCGGTTGATTTTCAATGCATCTACTATCATCTTCATGCTCTTTTGAAGGGCATCGTCAAATGTCTCAGGGTCTGAGTTAAGCAAGGTTGATGCTGCGTTGTTTAGCGCGTATAGTTTGCCTTGGTTGTTTTTTAACCCGACTATAGCCTCGTTTAGAGCTTCCGTCATCTGTTTGCTCTCCGTTATATCCATCAGCGCGCCGGCAACCCGGATTGCATTGCCGGCATCATCGCGTATGGTTTCGCCTGATGCGCGGAAATATGCGGGCTTCCCGTCCTTTTTCCATATGCGGTATTCTATATCATATGGGGTATTGCCGGTTTTATCCAGTAAGTGCGCTTTGAAGAGAGAGAGAACCCTTTCCTTATCATCCTGGTGAAGCAGATTGCTCCAGCTGCTGAGGACATTGGGGAAATCGTGCTCATCGTTATAACCCAGCATATGCCTGAACTCGTCTGACCAGTTGAAAATATTATCCGGGTTTACAGGGTCGTTTTGCATTACTTCCATATCCCAAAGCCCAATTTTGGTACCTTTTACTACCAGTTGCAGTTTAGCAAGCTGAAGTTCGTTTATTTCACGCGTTTTGATGATTTCATGTTCGCGGTTGTAATACTCTGTCATGTCTATGACATATGCGACGATCGCGAAGTCGCCGCCGTGGGGTATTTTGATTAAATCGGCAGCCAGGGTGCGGACTTCGCCGTTAAGCATCAGCTCTGTTTCAAATTTGCACCGGCCTTCTTTAACTGTTGTAACGAAACGGTCGATCAGCGAAATGGATTGCCGTCCGCTTGATTGGTTTTCCGGTATGCCGTTAGATATTCGCTCGTAAAACCCGGCAAGCATTTCAGCTTCTGTTTCAAAGCCCAGGAATGACAGCGCAGCCGGGTTGCAGTCTATTACTTGAAAACCGCTGTCGAACAGCACAGTTATATATGGGCTTGAGTTGAGAATAACACGCAATACCGAATCTGTTGCCCCTGCCTTCAGTCCTATCCCCGAGTTATTGCTTTTGTATTCTTTCATACTACCACACCTCCGGTATCGTAAACGTGCATGTATTGATACGGGTATTATAAGTTTAATTGCACACCAAAACAAGTTTTTTTTGCTTTGATAATGTAAAGTTCAAAACTTGTTAAAATTGCTGCCCGGCACATTGGTTTCGTATATAAGTTCCTGCTGCTGTTACTTTTTACACCCCTGCCAGGGAAAGCCTCTAATCTTCATCGAAAAATGCTAAGCGGGGAACGGGCTGCGAGCGGGGGTAAATTCTCGCCCTCACATTGTAGTAAACTTGCAACATCGTGCCCGCAAGCATTTTATCGTGAATCTCAGAGGCTTTCCCTGACAGGGGTGTGAAAAGTAACCTGCGGCTCACCGGGTCAAGCTGCTTCGATAAAAAAAGTTTGTCATTGCCGTAGCAATTGTATATAATATGACAGTGCAGGAGCTACAAGCAGAAAGAGGTGTCGGGTGTAAAAAGCGGTATTTTGAGGGAAGTGAACATAAAATCGGGGATGCCTACGGTGGATGACGCGATTAAGAGAATCACATATAATATTAAGAATGCCGGGGTATTTGGGGCCGCTGCAATAAAACTCATTCACGGTTATGGGTCTACGGGTAAGGGCGGCGCGATACGGACAGAGGCGAGGAAATACCTTGACCGCCAGAAAACGCGCGGACTGATTAAGGGGTATATTAAAGGTGAGGACTTTTCGATTTTTGACGAAGCTACGCGCAAGGCATTCCTTGCATGTGACGATCTGAGGCGTGACAGCGATCTGGAGAGGCATAACAACGGGATTACCATTGTTGTGTTATAAGTGGGTACCACGAAAATGAGATATCATATGAATATTATAGTAGCTGTTTTCAATGACTGGGGGATAGGGTTTTGTGGGGGGCAGCCTGTTGTGATTGATGAGGATAGGCGCTTTTTCCGCGAAACTACTGACGGTGGCATTGTAATAGTTGGCAGGAGGACGTTTGAAGCTATCGGAGGGCCGCTGCCCCGCCGGAAGAATATTGTGCTAACGCGCGATAACGGTTTTGCGGCAGAAGGCGTAACAATAGCACATTCGCCGGAGGATGTCCTGAAATTAACATCGCGTAGCGACCCGGAAAGGCTGTTTGTAATAGGCGGTGCCGGTGTTTATAAGGCGTTGCTGCCGTATTGCGGCTGCGCGTATGTTACGAGAATTTTTGCCGAGCCTTTGTCTGATGTGTTTTTCCCTGACCTGGATATGATGGATGACTGGGTATTGGAGCAACGGGGCGAGGTTATGGAATCTGACGGGATATGCTATAATTTTAATATATATAGAAGGATAAGCAATTGAATAATAACATAATTAGGAACGGGAATAATTCTCAATTCTCAATTCTCAATTCTCAATTCACCATGTGCGTTCCTTGTTTGTTTGGGGTTGAGGGATTGTGCGCGGATGAGCTCAAGCGGCTTGGAATGAATGATGTCCGCGCTGAAAACGGGAGGGTGATGTTTTCGGGCAGCGTGAATGATATAGCCCGCGCAAACATCAATCTTAGGACGGGGGAGCGGGTGCTGCTTGCCGCAGGAAGCACGCGCGCAAATTCATTTGACGAACTGTTCGAGGGTGTCCGGGCAATGCCCTGGGAGAACTATATACCTATTGATGGCGAGTTTCCGGTAAAAGGGCATTCGCTTGGGTCAAAGCTTCATTCCATACCCGATTGCCAGAAGATTATCAAAAAAGCGGTCGTCGAGAAGCTTAAAGCAAAGTATAAGATTGAGTGGCTCAAAGAGACAAGTGCAAAGTATCAGATTCAATTTTCGATAATGGATGATACCGCTATGCTGTATCTCGATACAACCGGCGCAGGTCTGCATAAGCGGGGGTACAGGCCTACGGGGAATGCCGCGCCGCTTAGGGAGACGCTGGCTGCGGCTATTGTGAAGCTATCCAGATACCGAGGGCGCGAAATGGTGTGCGACCCGTTCTGTGGTTCCGGGACTATACCGATAGAGGCCGCTCTGGCAGCGAAAAACCGCGCCCCCGGGATAGGCCGCAGCTTCGCGGCGCAGGATTGGGCATGGCTTGATGCGGCGGTCTGGTCTGAAGCTGTTGATGAGGCGAAGAGCCGTGAATACAGCGGCAGTTATGATATATGGGGCGGGGATATAGACCCCAAGAGCATTGAAGCTGCCAAAGAGAACGCGCGCCGCGCGGGTGTTTATGACTGCGTGCATTTTGAGACAGCAGAGGCTGCGGAATTTCACAGGGATGCCTCAGGCGGTATCCTAATGGCAAATCCGCCATATGGGGAGCGGGTCATGCTGCCGGGTGAAGCTGAGGAAATCTACCGCCGGTTCGGGAAAGCCGCCAAGCGGCTTGATGGCTGGAAAATGTATGTTCTGTCCTCGCACACAGAGTTTGAACGAACATTCGGGAAAACAGCGGTCAAGAAACGCAAGCTATATAACGGTATGATAAAGTGCGATTTATTTATGTATTATTAGGGGGCACTAATGAAGCATCTGTTTATGGTTAATCCTGTGGCCGGGGGAAAGAAAGGGCGCTTTGCGGAAACAGAGCGAGAAATTAAAGCGCTTACCGAGAGTTTAGACGAACCATATGAGATTTACTTAACGAAGGCGCCGATGGATGCAGTGGCGAAAATTACCGGGGACGCGCAATCGGAGGAGATGCTGCGTGTTTATGCATGCGGTGGGGACGGAACGCTCAACGAGTGCGCTAACGGAGCGGCAAATAGGGCGAATGTTGCCATAACGCAGTATCCTTGCGGGACCGGCAATGACTTTATCAGGATGTTCGGGCAGGAGAATGTGCTCAAATTCCGGGACTTGCGGGCGCTATTGGCAGGTGTTTCCCGGCCGATTGACATTATTGACTGCGGGGGTAGATACGGTATCAATATCTGCTCGGTCGGCATTGATGCACGCGTTGGCGCTGATGTGCATAAATACAGCCGCATCCCTTTGATTGGTGGGTCAACCGGCTATGTTGTTTCACTGGTGGTTAATACGTTAAAAGGCGTGAAGCAAAAGCTCCGCGTTACATATGGCGAGGTTTCGGAAGAAAGGTATATCACAATGGTCTGCGCTTGCAACGGACGTTATTACGGCGGCGGTTTCAATCCGGTACCGGAGGCTTTGCCTGATGACGGGGTGATAGAATTTCTGATTGTAGAAGGTGTTTCGCGCCTAAAGGTTGCAAATGTGGTAGGCAAGTATGCCAAAGGCCGCTACCGCGAGCTAACGGACATTATTACGCACATTCGCGGGGAAGGAATTAAAATTGAAGGCGAAAAGGAGTTTGTTGTCGGTTTCGACGGGGAGAGTATGCGGGCGAAGGAAGTCATGTTTAGGGTGATACCGGGTGGCATAAACTTTATTTTCCCGGAAGGCATGGAAGATACATGGCGGGGTCAAGCTAATCCCGAGGCTGCACACGCGAATAATGACGATATGCCGCAATAAACTGCGATTAGAGGAGAATACGGCTGATATATTAGTATAATTACGAAATATAAACGAATATGGGCAGTTACAGCTGATTATTCCGGTTGATAATTTACCCCGGTTCTATTATTATATACTTGCGTTAGCACTCATTCCCTGAGAGTGCTAACGCAACCAGAATGTTAGGTATAAATCATTGTTGAAGGAATTAAGGAGGTATTTGGCATGACACTGAAACCATTAGCAGATCGCGTTATCATCAAGCAAATCGAAGCCGAGGAAAAGACAAAGAGCGGCATAGTGCTCACCAGCGCAGCGCAGGAAAAACCGCAGGTGTATGAGGTTCTCGAAGTCGGACCCGGCGGCACGGTAGATGGCAACGAGGTTGTCATGGTCGTAAAGCAAGGCGACCGCGTGATTACAGGCAAGTACAGCGGCACAGAGGTCAAGGTAGATGGTGTGGAGATGACTATAGTGCGCCAGAGCGACATTCTGGCGATAGTACAGTAATTTAAGGAGGTAAAGAAATGGCGAAACAGATTATTTACGGCGAAGAAGCCCGCAGAGCGCTGGAGAAAGGCGTAAACCAGTTGTCGGACACCATCAGGCTGACGCTTGGCCCGAAGGGCAGGAATGTCGTCCTTGATAAAAAATACGGCTCCCCCCTTATCACAAACGACGGTGCTACAATTGCGAAAGAAATCGAGCTGAAAGACCCATTTGAGAACATGGGCGCGCAGCTTGTCAAGGAAGTCGCCTCGAAAACAAACGACGTAGCCGGCGACGGCACGACCACAGCGACCTTGCTGGCTCAGGCGATGATCCAAGAAGGCATTAAGAATGTAGCCGCCGGCGCAAATCCCATGGTTATGAAAAAGGGCATCGAAAAGGCTGTTGCCACAGCAGTCGAAGCCATTAAGAATAATTCCAAGGAAGTTTCCGGCTCGGAAGACATCGCACGCGTAGGCACGGTATCCTCAGGCGATGAGAATATCGGAAGGCTGATCGCGGAAGCGATGGAGAAGGTTTCCCGCAACGGCGTTATCACAGTCGAGGAATCCAAAACCGCCGAGACATATTCCGAGGTCGTCGAGGGAATGCAGTTTGACCGCGGATATATCACGCCCTACATGGTCACGGATGCCGAGAAGATGGAGTCCATCATTGACGATCCGTACATCCTCATCACCGATAAGAAGATTTCGAACATCCAGGAAATTCTCCCGGTTCTCGAGCAAGTCGTTCAGGCAGGCCGTAAGCTCGTCATTATCGCCGAGGATGTTGAGGGCGAAGCCCTTGCGACAATCATCCTCAACAAAATCCGCGGCACCTTCGTATGTCTTTGCGTGAAAGCCCCCGGCTTTGGCGACAGGCGTAAGGAGATGCTCCGCGATATAGCCGCGCTCACGGGCGGCGAGGTCATTTCGAGCGAACTGGGCATGGAGCTTAAAGAAGCCAAAGTCGAAATGCTGGGAACAGCCCGCCAGGTAAAGGCTTCCAAAGACAATACAATCATTGTCGAAGGCGCAGGCAAGCCCGACGACATTAAATCCCGCGTCAACCAGATTCAAAACGAGATTGAGATCACCACTTCCGACTACGACAGAGAAAAACTGCAAGAACGCCTCGCGAAGCTCTCCGGCGGCGTTGCGGTCATCAAAGTCGGCGCGGCGACCGAAGTCGAGATGAAAGAAAAGAAGCTGCGTATGGAAGATTCGCTCAACGCAACACGCGCAGCGGTCGAAGAGGGCATCGTTGCCGGCGGCGGTACGATTTATGTCGTTGCCGCGAAGGCTGTTGAGAAGCTCCTTGACGGCACCTCGGATGACGAAAAGACAGGCATGGCTCTGGTTGCCAAAGCGCTCGAAGCCCCGGTGAAGCAGATTGCCATGAATGCCGGTCTTGAAGGCGCGGTTGTTCTTGATAAAGTCAAGTCAAACAGCGATGCCGCGTTTGGCTACGATGCCGCGAAGCAGGAGTATTGCGATTTGATCAAAGCCGGTATTGTAGACCCGACAAAGGTTTGCCGCTCGGCTCTCGAGAATTCCGCATCCATAGCCGCGATGCTGCTCACAACAGAGTCGTTGGTTTCCGATATCCCCGAACCCCCGTCATGCGCAGCCCCCGCAGCCCCCGATATGGGCGGCATGTACTAAAGCGCTCTGCGGACCGTAAGCGGTTATGATTTAACAGAGGCTGTATTTTATAAGTTAATGATACAGCCTCTGTTGTTTTTCTTGACATTTGAAGTTAATTGCTGTATCTTTGTTTTACGGAGGCTTAGCTCAGCTGGTTAGAGCGCTCGCCTCACACGCGAGAGGTCTGCGGTTCGAGTCCGCAAGTCTCCACCATAGGTTCTGAGGACGATATGCGGCTTAGGAGAAAGCGTAACCTAGCGGCGCGTATGGAGAAGTGCGCGCATTTGATTATAAATAAGCCCGAAGCGCTGCGGGGGCAGTGGCTTGGGGCGTTTGGCTATGGGCATCTGCATATAGAGCTTGGCTGCGGGCGGGGGCGGTTTACTGCTGAAACAGCGAAGGCGGAGCCCGATGCCCTACTTGTGGCTTTGGAGAAATCCGCTGATGCGATGATAATAGCTGTTGAACGCGCTGATGCCGAAGGAATACGGAATCTGCGCTTTGTCAATGCGCTTGCGGATAATCTCCCGGACTATTTCGCGCCGGGGGAGGTATCGCGCATATATATAAACTTCTGCGACCCCTGGCCTTCGCACAGACATGCCAAGCGCAGGCTATCCGGCGGGCGTTTTCTTGCGATGTATAAACAAGCGCTTTGCCCGGGCGGGGAGATACGGCTTAAAACAGACAACCTCGCGCTGTTTGAGTATTCACTTGATGAGTTTGAGAGATGCGGCTTCGAGCTTACGGAAATAACGAAAGACCTGCACAAAAACGGAGCCGTAGGTATTATGACCGATTATGAGCAGAAATTTCATGACATGGGAATGCCGATATACTATGCCTGCGCTCAAAAACCCTGCTGACCGTACAGGGTTGAGGTTTCCTGCATAGCTCACACCGCGCCCATAAGCTCCTGCAGCTCTTTTAGTTTCTCGTGTGTTATCAGGGCTGTTTTTTCGGTGCCTCTAAGCGAGACCAGATATGTCCAGCGACCGTAGGGGTGGACCTTTGTTATGGCTGACGGTTTGATGATATATGCCCTGTGGCATCTGAAAAAATCGCTGCTGTTATCCAGTTTCGCCCAGAGGTCATTGAGGCTCTCCGATGTCGCATATGACTCCGAGGGCGTTTCGATGTAGGACTGCCTGCCTTCTCTGTATATAAGCAAGATGTCGCTGACAGGCACGAACGTCATGCCGTCCCGGTTTTTCAGCATTATCGTGCGGGCCGGCGTGGTTCTGGCTTTCGCCAAAGTCTTATGAATGCGGCGGAGCGTTTGCCTTACGCGGTCGGTCTTGAAGGGTTTGAGCAGATAGTCCGCCGCATAGACCTCAAACGCATCGGGCATATAATCGCTGTGGGCTGTACAGAATACCTTTATAACATCCGGCAGGGCTGCGGATATCTCCTTTGCTGCTTCCACGCCGTCCATCACGGGCATTTTGACATCGAGAAATACAACATCGGGTTTTAGTTCTAAGCAGCGGCGGACAGCCTCCGCGCCGTCCGCCGCTTCGCCTATAAGCTGCATGCCTTCCATGTTTTCGATTATCCCGCGCAGCACCATGCGCATTCCTGCGTCATCGTCGGCGATGAAGATTCTCAAAACTGTGTCCTCCGTTGCCTTCTCGATACAGGCTGACCAATAATTTCTGATAATATGACAGCATATCTTGCCGAAGTAGGGTTTAGTCTTATAATCATATCCCTTGCGCTGATTGGGTTATCTGTACTCATGCGCTCACGCTTGCGTTCAATTTGTGAGGGACCTGATGCGCTTGCCGCATCTTTGTGCACAGGATTTGATTTGTTTGCGGAACCGGAGGTTTTCCGTTTTTTCGGACCCGTTTTAGGAGAAGCTGCATCAATCTCGGTGTTTGTTGAGTTCCCGCTGCGCGGTCTTTCATCCGGCGCATTATCTGAATCCAGGTTAGTAATTGCCTGAATAAACATTTTCTGTACAGACATTACATCTCACCTTAACTCTCGTTACCGGCGCGCTTTTGCTCATCGTTGCCGGCGATGGAGTTTCGCATCTGAGTATCGGACACAACATTCATCATGTTGTAGTAATCCATGACGCCCAGCTTGCCTTCGCGCAGGGCTGTGGCCATTGCTTTTGGGACCTCGGCCTCGGCTTCGACGACTTTCGCGCGCATTTCCTGTACCTGCGCCCTCATCTCCTGCTCCACGGCGACCGCCATTGCGCGGCGTTCTTCGGCTTTTGCCTGCGCAATGCGTTTGTCGGCTTCGGCCTGGTCGGTCTGGAGCTGCGCGCCTATGTTTCTGCCGACATCCACATCGGCGATATCTATAGAGAGTATCTCAAATGCCGTGCCTGCTTCAAGGCCTTTGCCCAGAACGGTTTTTGAGATCATGTCCGGGTTTTCGAGGACATGCTCGTGCGTGACCGCGCTGCCGATTGTTGTTACGATGCCCTCACCGACGCGCGCGATTACGGTTTGCTCGCCGGCGCCGCCTATGAGCCTGTCGATGTTGGCTCTGACGGTGACTTTGGCTTTTGCTTTGAGTTCTATGCCGTTTTTCGCTACGGCAGAAACTGTCGGGGTTTCGATTACTTTCGGGTTTACTGTCATCTGGACAGCCTCGAGCACGTTGCGCCCGGCGAGGTCTATCGCCGCTGCCCTTTCGAACTCGAGCGCGATGTTCGCTCTTTGAGCTGCGATTAAGGCGTTTACTACGCGGTCAACGTCACCGCCGGCCAGGTAGTGCGCTTCGAGTTTGTTGATGGGGATGCTAAGGCCTGCTTTTACTGCTTTGATTTGCGGCACTACAATCTTTGCGGGTTTGACGCGCCGCAGCTTCATGCCGACCAGCGAGAGGATGCCTACCTTGACATTCGCGGCAACGGCGCTAATCCATAACCCGACCGGTATAAACGCGAAAAACATCCACAGGAAAAGAACCACGCCTCCGATAATTGCAAACACAATCCATACATTGTCACCCATTTTTTATACCTCCTGTTCATTCATTTTGACTACTATCCTGTTTCCTTCGATTTCGATGACTTCTACCGTTGCGCCCTTTTCGATAAATTCCCCCCGGCTGACTACATCGAGCTTCACGCCGTCAAAATCTACATTTCCGGCAGGGCGGCATGTGCTAATGACTGTGCCGACCTTTCCCAGTAGATACTGCATATCCTCGATACCGGTGAAGCCTTGCTCAGACTCATGCAACACCAGTTTCTTCGGCAGGCGGTTCTTCGAGAGCATCGCGAAGAAGATGATAAGCAGCAAGAGGACTATCACGAAAAAGATGCCTGTGAGGATGATTCCCTGCATTACTGTCTGCGCTGTAACAAATACGCAGCCAACAAGACAGAGCAGGCCCGCTGCTCCGGGGAGACCGAAACCGGGCTGGGACAGCTCGAAGATAATTAGGCCTATTCCCAATAAAAAGAGTATTATGGAAATCAGTGATATATTTCCAAGCAGTTCCATGAATTCCATTTGATTCGCCTCCTTTCCATGGTTGCATTATAATGCGGGTTTGTCTTTTTCGCAATGCTTAATCGCCGGATTATACATTTAGGCTGCTGAAATGTCGTTTAGGGTGATGGCGCAACCGAGAGCACGCCGCAACCCCCTGCCTTTTGATGCGTTGCCTTCACCGTCACGCTAGGGTGATGGCGCAATCGTGAACACGTTTTTGAGTTACGAGTTCGTCTTAGAGCTAGGTGCGCGGCACGGTGCCTTCGAAAGCGGTTTCGTTTTCGTTGGAGAATATCTTGATTCTCCCGCCGTGCTTCTCTATGATTTGTTTGGTTATGTATAGCCCCATGCCTTCACCGCTTGAGTCCGGGGTTTTGTATCCGGCTTCAAAGATTTTCTTCCACAGCTCCGGCGGTACCGAAGGGCCGTTGTTTGTGATTTTGAATCCGTAGCTTATCATATCCTCGTAGATTTCGATGTGGATTCTTGGCGTTGTTTCGCGCATGTCTTCAAGGGCGTGCGCGGCGTTGTCTATTATGTTGCCGAATATTCTGCATAGTTCCCATGCGTGGATGGGGATTTTTGTCAGGTTGCTCCGTATTTCGACTGTTGTGTCTATGCCTTTGCTTTCGCAGGCTTGCCGTTTGGCTTCCAGTATGGCGTTTACGGCAGGGAGGCCGGTTTTTAGTATGCTGTTTATTTTTTCGATGCTGGTGTGTACTTTTTCGATGTAGTCGCCGGCTTCTTCGTACTGCTTGAGTTCGATCAGGCTGTGGACTACTTGCAGGTGGTTCATGAAGTCGTGGCGCTGCGCGCGCAGTGTTTTGTTGAGGCGGTCGAGGTTGTCCAGAGAGTCTTCCGATTGTTTCAGTTTGAGGTTGAGGACGGATGCCGGGCGCAGCAGGAGCAGGGACATTGCTGCGCTTGCCAGCGATGTCAGCGATATTGCGAGGAGGATATATATTTCCGGTCCGGCGTGTTCTTCTGTTTGGGTGGATAGGGTGTAGATTGTCAGCGATATAATCAGTATCGCAAGCAGTACGCTGAGCGTGACCGTCAGTATGAATATTTTTCTGACATTGAGCTGCTTCACGTTTTGCCTCCTACTTATGCGTTTTTCATTGATTGTAGCATATATATTATTCCAAGACAAGAAATCATTGCCGGGCTTTGTGTGTGGTGGTATAATCAGTTCATTAGCACGGTGCGTGGAGAGAGGTTTTATGGTTATTGTTGAACACAGCGGGGAAGTTGAGCTGCGTGGTGTCGGCGATTTTGATCTTGTCCGGATTTTTGAGTGCGGCCAGTGTTTTCGGTGGAATGCTGATGAGAATGGGGTGTATACGGGTGTGGCTTTTGGGCGCGCGGCCCGTGTCAGGCGCGTGGGCGGCAGTGTGTTCATTTCCGGGAGTTTGAGGGAGTTTGAGGAGATTTGGGTTGATTATTTTGATTTAAGACGTGATTATGCGCGGATACGGCAGTTGCTTTGCATAGATGATTTTATGCAAAGGGCTGTAGAGTTTGGCATGGGTATACGCATTTTGCGGCAGGATAAGTGGGAGGCATTGTGTTCTTTTATTATTTCGCAAAACAATAATATTCCCCGTATTAAGGGGATTGTTGATACGCTGTGCAGGCAGTTCGGGGATGGGTTTATGTTTGAGGGTGAGGCGTTTTATGCATTTCCGTCCGCTGTGAGGCTTGCGGGGCTTGATGCCGGGGAGCTTGCGGGCATCCGTTGCGGGTACCGGGCTGAGTATATTATCCGGGCTGCTAGGGAGGTTGCCGAGGGGCGGCTTGATTTGGATGCGCTGGCCGGCGGTTCTCCCGTCGCTGCCCGTGAGGCGCTCAAGAGGCTGCATGGCGTGGGGGATAAGGTTGCTGATTGCGCGGTGCTTTTCGGGCTGCATATGCTCGACGCTTTTCCTATGGATGTCTGGATGAAGCGCGCTGTTGCGCAGCAATATGGCGCGGGGTTTGATCCGAAGGTTTTCAGCCCGTATGCGGGCATTGCGCAGCAGTATATGTTCTACTATACCCGAAGCCGGAGTTAGCGACCGCGAGTATATATAGCGGTCAGTTGAATACCCATTTTTGCTGGATGCGGTAGCTAAGGAAAAATAATACGGTGTCTATTAGAATTTTAAGGATTGTGAGCAGCCATACAACCTGTGTTCCGTCGAACAGTATAGATAGCAGCCACAGGGCTCCGGCTGACACGGACATCTGAATGACAGCGAGCAAGTAATATCTCCGCAGATGGCGGCTATATGCCTGCTTGCGCTGAAAGACCAGGCGCCTGTTTACGTTGAAATTAAAAAACGACGATATTGTCCTTGCGATTGCGGTACAGGCCGCGATGCTCCAAACACCCATAAAACCGCCAAGGAACGTCATGGCGCACCAGAATATCCCGATATCCACGATAAATGAGAAAGCACCGGATAACGCGTATTTGAAGATGCGCGCGAAAATCATTATAGAATCAATAATTGGTCTAAAGTGCGAGGATTTGTTCGCCCTTTCTGCATAAACGGTTTCAATCTCGATTTCCTTTAGCGGGATTCCGCGGCGTTTGAATTCCAGGAGCATATTCGTTTCGTAGTCAAAGCGGCTGCCGGGTATTTCCAGCATGTGCGGTATGTGATACGCTGTGATGCCGCGTAGGCCGGTCTGTGTGTCGCGCAGCTTTATGCCAAAGAGTATCCGAAATGCCAATGCTGCAATCCGGTTGCCCAGCAGGTTTCGCGTGGGTGTTTTCGGGTTGTTGAAGCTGCGGGCTCCCATTATTGCGCAGCCGTCCGATTCCATAAGAGCCAGAGCGCACTTAACAACATCGTTTATTAAATGCTGCCCGTCTCCGTCCGCCGTTATTACGCCGGCTTTGCTGGCGCGTTCATCTTTAATAAATCGAAATGCGGTCTTTAGGGAAGCTCCTTTGCCCAGATTTTTCGGATGTGTTAAAACAGTTGTTTGAGGAAACCCGGCGATTTCCTCAAAATGAGCGGCATACTCCGCGCCGCTTCCGTCATTTACCACGATGATATCTTCAAACCCTGCCTCAGCAAGCCCTGTTACGACTCTCACCAGTTCTTCTGATGGGTTCAGGGATGGGATTATGACAGATATACTTTTGCCGTAGGTCATTGATATCCTCCTGCATAAGCATCAGATTGGACTGGGTACAAACTATATCACAACCATTTTCGCAGCGAGCCATCTTCCGCCTGACAGGACGAATAAGACCTCGAAGTTTCCCTCGACTTCGCTCTGCTGGTAACGTGTTCTGTGAGTGATATTATAACTTATCTCGCAAGTGAAATAGGTCTCGCCGTAAGCGCGGAAATTGTCTATTTCAAGGGAGTTGTATTCTATGGTAACATTGCTGGTGTATTGCATTGCTGTTCTTGCACCCTGCGCCCGGCGGAACAAATCGGAGCTTCTGAGCAAAAGACTGCTGACATTGGCGAAATTGACATCAATATCATTACCGACATTCGCGCCATAACTGATGTACGCGCGGATAAAGCTCTCGGCAGTCGTCTCATGCTGTTGTTTAAGGTCCTGACTATAAGGTATAACGAAAATGATCTCGCCGTCATCCGAAACCCGATGTGCCAGTTCGTTGCCAAAGCGGTCTTCGGCTGTGATGACAGGCTCCTGATATAGACCGTCTGCTTCAAACTCATACCATAGCTCCGTAAATAAAAAGTCCGCGATATCCACTTCTCCCTGAAATACCTCAGGCACTATACCGCTGAGTGTTATGTTCTCTGATGAGACTGTTTCGCCATTAAAAAACACGGTGGAACCGTCGGGAACCGAGATTTTGTAGCTTCGCGAAAACGGATGGATTATAGGAAACAAGAATATCCCGCCTTCGTAGAAATACGGTGCGGATATCTGACCGTCAGCTTCATAAACAGATACCCCGACTTCTCCGAAAAGTCCGTTTATTTGGTAGGTCGCGCCATTTTCAAACTCACATTCTATACGGTAATCGCTCGATACCGGCACGCCGTTTACTTCTACATGAGCGTTTTGCGATGCTGTTACGGTTATGCTTGCGGGAAACGGGTCAATGAAGCTGTCTAAAAACTCCATGCTTTCAACATCCCATAGACTAAAACCATATCCGGCATCTCCGAATGGAGCAAGGCGAAGGATTCCGATATCGCGCGATCCGGCTCTAATGATATAAACGGGTGCTTCGTCTGTGCTTTCGTCGCTTTTTTGCCGCAATGAGTATTGAACATCCCATATTCTGTGAAGATGAGGCGCAAGCGCATTGTCGGCATCCTGCTCAAACTCCGTCAATAATGGGATCAGCGCATTTCTGACATGCTTTTCCCAGAAAGCATGGTCTATGTTGTTTTGAAGGAAGTGTATGATATGCTCGTGCCTTGATAACTCATAGGCCTCAACATATTGCCATAGATAGTATGTACCGATGCCGATGCCTAAAAACATGACCAGCACGATCAGCAGAAGAATCTTATAAAACCTAAAACGCCTGCGGCGCCGGGCAGGTTGCATGGGCGCATGGGTTGTTTTCTCATGCTTTGATATAGGTCTTGTTCTTGGTTCTGTTTTAAGCTCCGGCTTGGGTTCCGGTTCCGGTTCCGATTCCGGTTCCGGTTTCAGTTCCGGTTCCGGTTCTGCTCTGCGCTGTGTAGCACGGGCAGTCACCGTTAACGGTTCCGGCTCCGGTGCAGTTTTAGGCTCCGGCATGGGTTTGGCTTTTGATGTTGAATCCGTGCCTGACTTCAGCTCACGGTCTATTCTTTTTTCGAGTTTTTCGAGATAGACATCAGCCCAATCCCAGTCAATGGTGTTATACCCGGAGTTAATATCTTTTTTTTCATTATCGTTTTTAGCCATCTGCCGTCAGCCCCTCCGGAGCGGGCTGTTTTGCAGCCCTAATGAGAAAAGGAATAATAATAAACTTATATGACAACCGCCAAGAGAATAAAATAGTTTTTCGAGGTGTCCTTTACACCGGACGAACCAGGAATGCTGTAGGGAGCAGCCTGGGGCCGACAACAGAAGGGCTCCTGTTCACTATTTCGCCGTCGAGCATCATCAAGGTTGATGAGCCGCCATCGAGATTAGCGGCATTCACAGCGCCAAAGTTTAGGAAGATTTCTATTAAATCGGTATATGTCGCGCCTAAACTGTCAATCTGCCTGCCTTCAATCACCAGCATCAGCACTGCGCCATCAGCACGCTGCCCTATCGCTGTGCGCGGGTTAATTCCGCTGCCGGGCAGGTTTTGCGCAACGCCGTTTGAGATAAGAGTCGGGCCAAAACTAACCGCCCACTGTAGATTAAGGTTCATAGCAGCGGTAGGGGACATGTTCCCGACATGTAAGATGCCGTTGTCATCAAAGCCTATGACATTGACATAACCGCCCCCGGCATCCCATCTGAGCTCACCGTTTTGTACAACAATCCCGTCAGGGATGCCCCCCTCGCCCCTGCCGTCCGGGTCATAGAAGCCGCCCCCGTTTATACCGGCTGCCGCGCCTGTCACCCTGACCATATCCATAAGTGTCATTCCCCAACCGCCGAGGTTGTTCGGTGTAGCAACAAAGAGCCTCATTGGGTCGTGTACAATCATCATATATCCCAGATAGGCGTTCCCGACTACTTTGTGCAGTTCGATATCGCTGATTTCGTCATCTTCTTCAGGGAGCGGCGGGGGTTCCTCGGGAGTGCCGGTTGCTGTGGGCTGAGGCGGTCTCGGGGTGGGAGGGGTGATGAGGGTTATGTCCATATCGTAGAACTCTTCAACCGGCGCGGAGCTGCCCATGATGGTTTCTACTTCCGCTTCGGTCAGGAAGATATTGGAGAGGAACCCTATTGCGCTGGTTTCGTTGACTGTTCTGACAAATAGGTGCTGCGCGGTGGGTGACGGGCCTTTTGATAATACCCAAAGAACCGAACAAAGGGCGCCGGCAATTACTATCAGCAGCGCCAGCAGCACGGATATTGTCCTGAGTATGATTTTAAGTATGACTTTTATAGCGCTTGTCTTTTGTTTTGGCGTAGTAGCACTGTTCATTTTACACCTTTTATTGCAGGATATTGATAAGAGGAAGAACCCGCTGCTTAATACAGCTTTTCCACAACAACTCACTATATCATAATGCAATAGAAATGCAAAGAACTTTTTGCTATGCTGATAAAGTATGTTGTTAAGTGGGTGAAAATATGGTATGTTGTATATCCGCCGTCCTGTACGCAGTACACTAAAACGTTTTCATGTTGGAGCGCAGTATGAAGAAGATGCCATTTATATATCTTATAGCCGGAATTATCGCCGTTATAGGGGTTGCGGTGTTTTTTCTTACGCTGCGCGAAAACTCGTCGGTGGCTAATCCGGCTCCTGGGACGGAATCCAATAATTCCGGGCTGTCATCAGAACCTGGACATTACCCCGGGCCCGACACCGGGCCGGGCGATGATGCTGCCATTGCCTCAGATTCTTCGCCTAATGCCGGTTTCGGGACAGAAGCAGACTTAACGCCAACGCCCGGGACAGATCCGGGAGCGGAGCAAATACCGGATTACGGACAAGAGGACGGACAAGAACCGGGGCAAGAACCCGGACAAGATAACGGACGAGAACCGGGGTTTACAACAGAACCGGCACCTGAACCGATAATCGCTGCCGATCTTACAGATAGTTTGACTGTGACGCTTTCTGACGGGAGGCAGCCGTCAGTCTTGTTGGATAGGGATTATACATCGAGGATTGCCTTCAGGTCCGGAGCGGAATTAACCATTTCTGCTGCCGAGAATGTTTATTCAATGTACCTGATTTGGGGCTTGCCGCCGGGCTTGTGGTCGGTTACAGGTGTTGAAGCGCAGATATTTGGGGAAAATGGGTTTATCCATGAGTATGTTGTTCTTGATGCGCCGGGCACCGAACTGACTATCAGCTTTCCTACGGATGGCGCGATGCTCTGCGATATTTATGCTTTTTCCGAGGGAACGCCGCCGGCATGGGTACAGACTTGGCTGCCGCCGCATGAAAGGGCAAACCTGCTTGCTTTCCCGACCCATGCCGATGATGAGCATTTGTTTTTCGTTGGTGTGCTGCCGTATTATTCTGGGGAGCGCGGGTACCGGGTACAGGTTGCCTATATGACAAACCATTGGAATGAGCCGCCTCGCCATCACGAAATGCTTAACGGGCTGTGGGCTGTGGGAATAAGAAATTACCCTGTTATCAGCGAGCTTAACGACCGCTATGCAGGCTCTCTTGAACAAGCAGAGAGCATATATGGATTCGACAGCTTTGTAAATTTCCAGGTGGAGCAAATACGCAGATTCAAGCCGCATGTGATTGTGGGGCATGATTTGAATGGAGAATATGGCCACGGAACGCATATGCTGGGCGCACATGCGCTTAGGGAAGCGGTAGAAAGGGCAGCGGACAGCTCGCGGCACGCGGTGTCTTTTGATAGGTATGGGATATGGAACACGCCAAAACTATATCTGCACCTATACCCGCAAAACAGCATTATGATGGATTGGAGCATACCTTTAGAGAGCTTTGGCGGCGCCAGCGCATATGAGATGGCAGTAGCAGGTTATGATGCGCATAAAAGCCAGCATAGATGGGCTTTTGCCGTGCCGCGCCCCGGAAGCGTTTCAGGGCATAGGTTTGGCCTTGTCAGGAGCCTTGTGGGGAGCGATGTCATTGGCGGGGATATGTTCGAGAATGTATTCGATGAAAGACCCGCTTATGGGATAATGCCGTGACTTTTGGACAACGCTGCTAAAACGCGCTCACAAAACCGGTGTTTGAGACAATAATATGGTCATCTAGCGGAATGCCCAGTAAGTCGCCGGCATCCCTGATGCGCTGGGTGACGGTTCTGTCTTGCTCGCTGACGGCCAGCGTTCCGCTAGGGTGGTTGTGTGCGATGATGATGGAGGCCGCCCTATCTGCGATTGCCGGGGAAAAAACCTCCCTCGGATGCACAAGCGAAGACATCAGCGTGCCTATAGAAATTGTGTGTTTGTTGATGAGCCGCCTTGCGCCGTCGAGGGTTAGCAGGACTACATATTCCTGCTTTTTGTCTTTGATATCGTCCAGTTCCTTGGCAGCCGCCTCAGGCGAATCGACTACCGGGATGGACTGACTTGTAAATTTCCGCCGCCAGTACTCAAGCGCTGCAAACACGACTGTCGCCTTTGCCTCGCCGATTCCTTTTATCGCTTTGACATCGTTAATCGAAAGATTGCTGATACCCACCTTTTTGATCACCGCGCTGAGGTTTCTGGCAATCTGCTTATAGTCGTTGCCTTTGCCGCCGCTGCCGATGACAGCTTGCAGGAGCTCTATGTCGCTCAATGCCGCGGGACCTCTGAGTTTTAGCTTCTCGCGCGGTAAATCCTGCTTGTTTATCATGCCCTCACACCCCTTAATGTTGCTATTCAAGGTCAAGCAGTGAATCTCGCCCTCAAATCAGTGGACATGATAAGTTTATACTATGGAAATCTATATTTCAAGCACACAAAAAGTCAGATTTCAAAGCTGCTTATAAATAAAAAATTTAACCTAAGCTGTTATGATTAAATTATCATACACATTTAACCGTAAGTGTGATATTATTATGATGAATTATTTATGAGCTTTTGACAAGACAGATTAGAACGTATATTAATTAACAATAAGTTAATAAACCAGGGTAAAAACACGTTATAAAAGTTGACAGTTGTTCCCGGAAGGAGATTAGTGCAAGGATGTACAGAAGGGCAAGCGAGAGATATAAGGACCTGCAGATAAATGCGGTAATACGAAACAGAACACAGAGGTTTGAGGTGGCTGTACTGAATATCAGCCGCGGTGGGTTGAGGTTTATTTCAAGGGATATTTTCAGAAGAGGGGAAAAGCTGAACTTCGAGCTGCATTTGGAAAATGGCGAAACGACATCAGTGTTGAGGCTCAATGCAAGAATCGTAAACATTTATGACAGCGAAGCAGACGGGCATTTATCAGAGTACGGGGTCAGGTTTAGTTTTTTCGGGTTGTTTTCTAAGTACGGAAAATACCGCACAGAGGAGCTTAAAATAATAGACAACAGAGAGGGTTAGAATCGCGGGCAGGGGATAAACGGTTCGGAAAGGCTAGATCTTAAATATGAAGCTTTTGACGATTGATGGCAATAGTTTGATTAACCGGGCATTTTACGGGATACGGCCGCTTACGGCGAGCGACGGGACACCTACGAATGCGGTATATGGATTTCTTTCGATATTACAGAAGCTTGTCGCCGACGAACAGCCGGATGCGCTGTGCGTGACATTTGATTTGCCTGCTCCGACGTTTCGCCATGAGCAATATGATCAATATAAAGCTCACCGCAAGGGGATGCCGGATGAGCTTGCTGTGCAGATGCCGGTTCTCAAAGAAGTCCTTGATGCAATGAATATCCCGAGATATGAACTGGCGGGCTGGGAGGCCGACGATCTGCTTGGCGCAATAGCAAAACGGTGCGAGGAGAGCGGCTGGGAGTGCGTGGTTGTTACCGGGGATAAAGATGCGCTCCAGCTGGTGACCGGGCATACGCGTGTAAAGCACATAAAGACCCGCGCAGGGCAGACCGAAACGATAGATTACACACCGGAGGTATTTTTATCGGAGTATGGTTTTGAACCGATAAAAATGATTGATTTTAAGGCACTTATGGGCGACAGTTCGGATAATATACCCGGTGTTGCCGGCGTAGGCGAAAAAACAGCACTTGATCTGGTGCAGCGGTATGGAAGCATTGAAGTTATATACGAGAAGCTCGATGCACTGGAAATAAAAGATAGCGTACGGAAGAAGCTTGAAACCGGCCGCGCAAATGCACAGCTTTCATATCAGCTTGCGGAGATACGGGTTGATGCGCCGCTTGACATAGAGTTACGCGACAGTCTGCGAAGCGAAGCAGACAACGACAGGCTTTTCGCTATCTTCAAGAAACTGGGGTTTAGGAGCTTTATTGGCAAGTTCGGATTGAAACCGCCAAGCCGCTCCACCGGCATTGCCGGCAGCAGCGCAGGCGTTTTTGGATCGCATACCGCAGCTGCCGATAATACCGATATGGACATAGCGGGGCTGAGCGCTGATGCAATTATCAAAGTCCGCACGCAAGCGCAGTGTGCTGATTTGCTTGATAAAGCAAGGATGGCTGAGTTTATAGCCATACGTTTGGATTCGGACTATTTTGAGGCAATTGCTGTATCGCTGGCCGCTGACAGAAAGGTTTACCTGCTGCGCAGCGGCACTACCGAGGGTTTCGACAGTGTCCTCAAAGAGTTGTTAAGCGATAAAATTAATAAAGCATCTCATGAAGTCAAAGACATCATATGCGCATGTTTGGAGCAAGGCATCGAAACCGGCGGGTGGATATTCGATACAGCATTAGCGGCGTATCTCATTAGCGCGACCGACAGCAACTACGCTGTTGCACTGATATCTGAGCGGTACTGCGGCTTTACCTGCGGCTCATCAGGGGAAGACAGCGGACAGATGACGATGCTTGCAGACTCGGACGGTACCTTTGCGGAAGAGGCTTTCGCAATCGGGTTGCTAAAGAATACGCTTGGCAGTAAACTCAAAGAGCTTGATCTTGAGAAACTTTATTATGATATGGAACTGCCGCTCTGCCGCCCGCTTGCGGAAATGGAGCTTACGGGTTTTCTGGTTGATAAATCCGCCTTAACGGACTTCGGGCAGACGCTTGGAGCCAGCATTGCAGAAACATCGTCGCAAATATACAGCCATGCGGGCGATGAGTTTAATATAGGGTCGCCAAAACAGCTTGGCGCAGTTTTATTTGACAAGCTGATGCTGCCCGCGCCGAAAAAGACAAAGACCGGGTATTCGACAAATATTGAGGTGCTTGACCAGCTTCACGGCAAGCATCCTATCATAGCGCTGATAAAAGACCACAGAGAGCTGACGAAATTGAAAACTACATATGCAGATGGTTTGCTCAAGGTCATCGGGCCGGATGGGCGCATACATACGCATTTTCAAATGACAGTCACAGCAACAGGGCGGCTGTCGTCGACCGAGCCGAATCTGCAAAATATCCCGGTCAGGAAAAAAATGGGCCAGGAGCTTCGCAAGATGTTCGTAGCGGCTGAGGGGAATCTGCTGGTAGATGCGGATTATTCGCAAATCGAGCTGCGGCTGCTTGCGCATATAGCCAATGATCCTGTTATGCAAAAGGCGTTTAGGGACGGGGAAGATATCCATGCTGTTACAGCCTCGCAAGTGTTCGGGGTGCCGCTTATGGAAGTTACACCGATCCAGCGCTTCCGTGCAAAAGCTGTAAATTTCGGAATCGTATACGGGATATCCTCGTTCTCGCTGTCGCAGGATATCGGCGTTATGCCTTATGAAGCAAAGAAATACATCGAAAATTACCTTGCAAAGTACGCCGGGGTTCGTGAGTATATGGACAGCATCGTAAAGAAAGCGAAGGCGGATGGCTATGTGGCGACATTGTATGGGCGACGGCGTTATCTGCCGGAGATAAAATCGTCTAACTTCAACATGCGCTCATTTGGGGAGCGGGTCGCGCTTAATATGCCGATACAGGGTACAGCAGCGGATATAATGAAAATAGCGATGATCAACGTATCGAATCGGCTGAAAGCCGAAGGATTATCCGGCAAGCTGATTTTACAGGTGCACGACGAGCTCATCGCCGAATGCCCGCAGAGCGAAGCCGAGGCAGTTGGTTTGGTGCTGCGTGAGGAGATGGAGAATGCAGCAGGCTTTTCAGTTCCGCTGATTGCCGAGACAAGGGTTGGCAGGAGTTGGTATGACGCAAAATGAGCGGCCCCGGCAATCCGTATGCAATTTATTTAGGAAATTGAGGTAACAATGGACATATTTAACCGCCTTGCCCCGTTTATCCAAGATTATATCTATCAAAATAAGTGGCAGGAGCTTCGCGGCGTGCAGGTTGCCGCGTGTGAAGTTTTATTCGACACCGACGATAATCTCCTACTCTCATCCGGCACGGCTTCCGGAAAAACAGAGGCCGCTTTCCTGCCTGTTCTGACCGACCTATATAACAATCCATCCAAGTCAGTCGGCGTGATATACATATCTCCCCTAAAAGCATTGATAAACGACCAATTCAAAAGACTTGAGCAACTGCTCCTCGATTCCAACATCCCTGTATGCAAATGGCATGGCGATGCATCGCAAACGAAAAAGAACGAGCTTGTGAAGAACCCGCAGGGTCTTTTGCAAATCACGCCGGAGTCGCTGGAGAGCCTCATAACAAACAAGCGCGGCGCCTGCTTGCAAATGTTCTCCGATCTGCGCTATGTTATAATTGATGAGGTTCACCACTTCATGCGCGATGCCAGGGGCGTGCAGCTATTATGCGTTTTGGAACGGCTCCAAAACCTTACAAAAGCAATACCCAGACGGATAGGGCTGTCCGCAACTCTTGGGGATGTAACAGCCGCGCAAACATGGCTCAACACCGGAACGGGCCGAAAATGCGCAGCTCCGGTAACTGACGAAGAAAAGAAGCGGGTCCGTCTCCATGTTGAGCGTTTTGTTAACTACAGCGATAAACGCGACACAGAAGAACGCGACGGCAGCGGGAATGTTGTCAATGTCGGCGCAAGCGGGGAGATAGGAGACCGCGAGCATTATGAATACCTATTTAAGATGACGCTTGACAAAAAAACTATTATTTTTACGAACAGCCGCGAGGAAACAGAGCTCGTCCTAGCCAATCTGCGCGAAATCGCGTTAAAAAACAAGGCTCCCGACGTATACAGGGTTCACCACGGCAATGTATCAGCACTGATAAGGGAGACGACAGAGGACGAAATGAAAAACGAAGACGATAAAATCGTCACCGGCGCAACAGTAACACTCGAACTGGGCATTGATATAGGCTCCCTCGACCAAGCCGTGCAGGTCGGAGCTCCACTGACAGTATCAGCGTTCGCCCAAAGACTGGGCCGCTGCGGGCGCAGAGGACAGATACCGCAGCTTCTGTTCACTTTCGTGGAGAACCTGAGAATAAACTCATCCGACACTCTCGGGCCCATCAACTGGGAATTTATCCGTATCATTGCCATAATCGAAATATACACAAAGGAACACTGGATAGAACCCATATACCCACACCGCCACGCATACAACCTACTATACCACCAAACCATGTCCCACCTGAAAAGCAATGGAGAATCCTCCGCCGCAGCCCTTGCGCAAACCATGCTTAACATGGGGTGCTTTAAGCACATAAGTCAGGATGATTACAAGGAACACCTTACATACCTTACAAACACGGGGCAGCTTGAACGTACTGAACGCGGCGGCATCATCATAGGCAGGGAAGGAGAGAAGGTTGTAAACAGCCATAAGTTCCTAACGGTATTCCTAGCCCCGGAGTATCTTCTGGTTAAAGACGAAAACCGAACCATAGGCACGGTTGACAAGGTATACCCTGTAGGAACCCGTTTCGCTCTGGCCGGTCTGGCATGGGAAACTATAGATGTAAACGAGAAAGCAAAAGTTATATTCGTCAAACGCGTACCCGGGATATCTTTAGTAGACTGGGATGTGGACTTTGATGTGGAGCTCCATACTGTGCTTGTGCAAAGACTCCGCAGCATACTGCAATCTGAGGAAGAGTATCCTTACCTAAGCCCGAGATGTCAGGACCGTTTGGCGGAAATAAGGTATATCGCAAGAAACAGCGGCATACTGGAAAATCTCGTAACCCCGATATCGGACAAGAAATACGCAATATTCCCATGGGTAGGAACACGCCAGCTAATGACGCTCAACTACGCCCTGAGGCATAAAAAAATAAAAAGCAAGCTGCCGTGGATAACATGTGTATACATAGAAGCAATATACGACGGAACCGCCGAAGAATTAGAAGCAGTCATACGCGATATAATTAAGTCACCGCCGAACCCATATGACCTACCCCTCCCGGATAAAGTTCAGGTCAGAGGAAAATACAACGAATTTATCCCGCCAAATTTGCTCCGCAAGCAGTTCATAGAGGATTTTCTTGACTTTGAAGGCTTGCTCAGGATTTAATCCCAAAAAACCGCAAACCGTTGTCTGTGGTGAGGCGAGCACATTCCTCAACTGTAATCCCTCTGATGTCTGCAATTTTAGCAGCTATATGGGGTAAATTCAAAGAACTGTTGCGCCGGCCCCGCACCGGTTCGGGTGACATATAGGGGCAATCGGTCTCCAACATAAACCTATCCGAAGGCACTTTCTCAATTGTTTCCAGCACCCTGCGCGCATTCTTGAACGTAACAACACCGGTAAAAGACAAAAACCACCCCATATCAAGAATAGTTTTTGCAGTCTCCCAACTGCCGGAAAAACAATGAAAAACACCGCATAAATCCCGGAACTCACGAACAATCGCCAGGGTATCAATCAAAGCCTCACGCTCATGAACGATCACAGGCAAACGGGCTCGCCCGGCAAGCTCAAGCTGCTCGCGAAACCGCAGCCGCTGCACATCACGCGGCGAAAAATCATAATGATAATCCAATCCGATTTCGCCTACAGCCACGGCTTTCGGGTGCGAAAGCATCTCTTCGAGAATAGAGACAGTGTCATCGTTCATTGATTTGCAGTCATGCGGATGCACGCCAACAGAGGCAAATAAGAACGGGTACATATCAGCCAGCTCCAAGCTGATTTCCGCCGACCTCAAACTGCTGGCAGCGTTCAAGACCACCGAAACTCCTGCGTCTGTAAGAGACGACAGCACAGCATCACGGTCATCATCAAAACGCCGGTCATCATAATGCGCGTGAGTATCAAAATACAAAGCAATACCTCCTGATACGGAAATATATAAAAAAAGTTCTTGCATTTGCAGTTAGTATATGGTAACATAGTTGGCACTGTACGCATATGCCGATAAGCGGCTTCTACAATAAGAAAGGACTGACCTCTCCATGAACACCATCCAATTCATCTTTTTCATAGCTCATATACTAATGATTATAACAATGATGAGCGTTATCGCGCTTCAATCAGGCAAAAATTCCGGCCTGTCCGCACTAAGCGGCAAATCGGACACATACCTCGCAAAAAACAAACAGAAATCGCGTGATGCGCGTCTGGCCTTAGCCACGAAATGGGTCGCCGGAGCATTTGTCATTCTTACTGTTGTGCTGAATATCATTATCAGATAACTTTTTGTATTTAACATAACCCACCCCCTGACCTTAGCAGTCCGGGGGTGGGTATTTTGTCTATATAAGGACTGCCCCTGTAGGATTCTCCCCGGCAATCGCCGCAGCATTCAGCTCATCATAATCTACATGCATATATGTAGCAAACTCAGGGTTAACACGAGCCACTACCTCATCGAAGATAAGGGCTCTGTCACCTTCAACCTTTACTTTAATAATCTGCTTATCGGATACGCCGAACTTCTCAGCATCCTCCGGAGTGAAGTGAATATGCCGCTTTGCAATGATTACGCCCTCGTCAATTTCCACCTCTCCGCAAGGACCGACCAGTTTGCAGCCGGGACTTCCGGCTATATCGCCGCTCTCGCGTACAGGGATGTCGCTAAAGCCAAGCGCGCGTGCATCAGTCAATGACAGCTCAATCTGGTCAGCTTTGCGGCAAGGCCCGAGTATAGTAACCTCAGCCGATCTGCGCGGGCCGACGACTGTTAGTTTTTGCGGGGTAGCAAACTGCCCCGGCTGAGTAAGCCATTTTTTGACCTCAAGCTCGAACCCTTCTCCAAACAGCTTGTAAAGCGTATCGCGGGTAACATGGCAATGCTTTCCGGAACCTTCGATAATAACACTGAACTCTGACATTAATATGCCCTTCCTTTCGAAAAATCTGGTATTACTTTAGCATTTTTAAACAGCAAACGCAAGTGAAATCTTGCCCAATGTCGGAAAAGCGCAAACAAAAATCATTGCAACAATCAAAAGCAATGGCATTTCACGCGGGTATTATAGTCTATACCGTGCCTTGCGCTCGGACGGCTATTTCTGTACTCATCCTCACCGGCAGTAGCAATATACTGTGGCCAGTAACGTATAATGTCAATAATCACAAACATATGCACGGAATACAATGAATATCTTACTATCCTTGCAAACCAGGCTCGATCCAGCCCCAAACATGCCATGGCTCCAAAGAACCGGCTATGATGAACATGGAAGCAAAACCGGCGATAGCCGCGAAGACGAAAACCACGAGCGCAAAAATAATGAATATATGAATCGTTTTTAACATCTTAGGAGTAATAACAGGATGCCCGGGGAGCTGCGGCGGTGTGGCTTCTTTCCCAAGAATGCTTTTATGCCAACGCATCAGAACCTTATACAACCGCACAGAAATAAGCCTCAGACCCTCCATCCCTGCAATGGACAGCACTATCGACGCGAGCAAAGCAATACCGAAAAACAGAGCGCAAATATAAGGCATCTCCGGCATATAAAATGAAATATTATCGCCAATAGCGATGCCATGACCCGCCGCAACGCACAAAGTACCCCAAACTGCAGAACTAACAGACAGCAGCGCCAACACTGCAATACCGATATAAAGCACAGTGATAAACGGCCATGTGAGGATATGGACAATAACCGCACAAACTATTCTCAGAACCTTCTTAGCTGATTCTAACTTATTAGACGGCTGCATATCCCCGAACTCCGAAGCAACCTCATCCGGAGAGGGAAGATATGCGGCTATTTCTTCTTCTCCGTAACCGCTGGCAATCTTTCCATCAAAGAGTTGCGCATATTCAGCAATAACATCATCGTTTTTTTGTACGCCAGCTTTTTTTAATGCTTTTTTAAGCCCGGAGAGATACTCTTTCTTATCCATCACACACTTCTCCTCTGATGAAGCATTATACTATGATATTATGTGTTTGTCGATACCACATATAAATTGATTTTATGTTGATTTTTTACACAAATATAAAACGGAGAATACACATTTTTACCTCCTGACGTGTGCCCCCTAAATAAAAGACCCAAAATGGGCACATTTTTAAGGAGGATTTATGAAAAGAATCAAGAAAACCCTATGCCTGATGCTCGTCCTCGCCCTCGCGCTCGGGATGGTCCCGGCGATGACCGGGACTACCGCCTTGGCGCTCGAGTTTGATGATGCGGACGACATCGGCAACATTAATGCTGCGAAGGTCAACAACGCACTCGGCATTATAGTGGGCGACAGCACAGGCTTCAGGCCTACCGACACCCTTACACGCGCTGAGGCCGCGACGATCATCACCCGTCTGCTGATCGGTGCTGAATACGCGGAACACTACGAGAAGAGCACCGCGAGCTCGCATTTCACTGATGTCAGCTCAAACCAGTGGTGGTCCGGCGTTATCATGTACACATATGAGCGCGGGATCATGTACGGAACCAACGCCAGCGGCACGCGCTTCTCCCCGAGGGGCACGCTGACGATTCCGGAGTTCGCGATCATGCTCATGCGCGCACTCGGCAAGGCGACCACTGACGATTACCGCGACGGCAACTGGAGAGCGGATGCGGTCGTCGATGCGAACAAGCTTGGACTTCTGGCCGGGCTGGGCGGGGATCTCACGCGCGCAGCGACCCGCGACATTGCCTCGCAGATGGCTTTCAACGCGCTCGTTTACTCGGATGTAAGCGCAGGAACCGTCACTAGGTATCAAGTTGTGAAGACAGTAGCGGGAGCCACCCCGGACTTCAGCGCAATATCGGCTGAATTGTATACTTCCTTCCAAGCGGCGATGGCTGCGGCGGTTGCAGTAGCTGGAGCAGATTATCTGACGAACTTCACCATCGTCGAAGTCACCGCAGACGGCACTCTGCTGAGCCTTGAGGGTTCCCTCGCCAACACCGTGCACGGGCTGAGGTCGAACCGTGGCACCGATGCGTTTGAACGCCCGGTGACAAATTACACCAAGGGGACTGCCACAGTCGTCACCACTACCGACGTCCCGGTGCTCTCGACTAATGCGGCGGTCAACAGGAGCGCTATCCGCACGGCTCTTGGCATAACGGCATCCGGCGACACGTCTGTCCCGATTTTCATTGACGGCGTGCAGGATGGCACAGTTGCCCTTGCAGCCACAGGCGGCAATGCAGGCGCGCTTTCCCAGGGCGGCAACGGCGCAAGGGTCGAAGTGTACGGCGGAGCCAGCCCCAGAATCGTTGTGGTCTACACCTATGTTGGTGAAGTTTCCGCAGTAAACGGCACCGGCGCAAACAGAACCATCAATGTTGCCGACCCCAGAGGCACTGCCCAATTCACAGGGTACAACACAGCTGATTTCGCAAGGGGCAACGTTGTACTTTACCAGTGGTCGGAGAAAGCCTCTCTGCATGAGAGCGCAACAAACGCAAATGCGAGGGTGCGCTTAATAAAAACCGCTGAGTCGGTGTTGGATGTTACAATAAGCACAACAAGCGGCAGCGTAGGGGCCGACAATGCAACCGGCACGTTCTACGCAGGCGGCGAGAGATACTCGTTCAGCAAGTTCAGCTTTGTTTTAAGCACGTTGAACGTAGCTAATACGGCATTTGATCTGTATAAAGACGAATACGGCCATATCGTGCTTGCGCGCCGCACCTCTCCTGTGGCACTTACCAATCTGCTGTATGTAAGCAGCCTTGTATTACTTCCTGCCGAGGGCTTTAGCACTGCGCGTACTGTAGGAGCGGTGGTCGTATTTGAAGATGGAAAAACCGCTAACGCAGTCACGAACATGAGGGAAGTATCATCTGGTGGAGCTATCAACATTGGCAATGATGTAAGAGCCGCCAGTTTCACCGCTTTACAAACCGAGTTCACGACCGATCCCATAGCTTTCTATACCGTAAACGACAGCGACGTCTACTCGCTCACGATTGCAAATACCGATGACATCCCGGGCCATGTAGGAACGGATTTCGCGCAGATCACCGCTACAAACATCGGCTTACCGAAAACGAACGCGATGTTTACAGGCTCAGGAGGACTGACTTCCGTTTTCGCGAACAATGCCACCAAATTCATAGTCGGCACGTTGGCATCCAGCTTTACGGTTTACCCGAGCTTCACTGCAGTACCGGTTATCAGCGCAGCAACCGGCGCGGTGCTGACTGATGGAAACAACAGGGCAGTCGCAGCCTTCATAGTGGGTGGTACTTTTGATACAGGTACGGCTGTCAACATTTTCCTCGTAGGCTTAGGGCGTAGCGATGGGTTTAACGCATCATTTGCATCAGCAAACAGATCTTACTATAGGTATAACGCAGTTGTCGCGGGTGCGCTTGCGGATGATAAAGATACCGCATTCCCGGGTGATGAGGATGAAGCGACAGGCAAGATGTTCACCAGGACCGGAATAAATCTGCCTGCCGATTCCTACAGGATGCCCAATTCAATTCAAAGAGATGCCACAGATGGCATAGTGACAGCCTTGAGCGGCGATAACTACCGCATTAACACCCTGCCGAAAATAACTACCAGGCTCATAGATGATGTCATACAGGTAGGTAGTGGTTCTGTTAACGGCACACTCCGCAGCGGCGCGTATCAGGTGCTTGCAAGCGCCAGCGTATTCCTCGTCGCAAGCAACGGCGTTATCACCGAAGGCGAAAGGGACGACCTCGCGCTTGCGGCATCCGTAGGCCGCCACATCGCGTTCACCCTTAACTCCAGCAATCAGATTACCGCAGCCTACTTATTCAACTATGGCAGAACCGAGCTGGATTTGAGCGACAACGCCTACCAGTTGGCGGTACCTACCGTAACCATGCCCTCTGCCGGAGATGCAGCCACTACAGCTGCGCCAACAATATCCGCGCTGACATTCACGCAAACTGCTCCTGCGCCTAACGGAGGCTTACCGTCGAGCATTATCGTCGACATTGGCGCACCTGTAAGGGTAGGAACTGGTGCATGGGCTGCCGGGAATACAATAACATACACCGTCACCCTGTGGACTAGCGCAACAAATATATTTGCGGATGCCGGCGAACCAACAATCGATTTATCCTTAATTAATGCTGCTTCTAACTGGAGTTCCACAGCAGCAGCCGTTGCTGCCGATAAACTCTCGATGAGCTTCACGATTACATTTACATTGCCATAATAATCGTTGAGCGTAAGGGATAACGGATCATCCCGCAGCAGCACCGTCTTACATGATTAACCAACCCCGCCCCTGCCATTCACCGGCAGGGGCGGACGCTTTTAATAACCCAAAGTATGCAAAGAAAACCGCGTTCACTCATATCCTATGTGTATTGCAACGCAATAAGCCGGCTATAGCAAGCAACAACACGCAAGCAGCTACCGCCGAGACGGAAATACTGATTAGCAACCCTAACGCTAATGGTCATTTGTCTCTCCGCTAAGATGTAAAGCAATAAATGACACACGCCGCTAGCGAAACAGATCATCCAAATCTACCTGAGCTTGCACCGTTCCCAGATATGAACCTGCTGCGAGGCCGTTTGAAGTAGCCATCGTTACATGAAGCGCCTTTTTCGTGGCAGTTTCTTCCCGAAAGGTCTCTCTCTTTTGCATTAGCGCCGAATCGTACGCAGCATCAAGCTTAAAAGGCTTACCGGTGTATTTCATTTCGCACAGATTGATTATGCTGTCATTGCGGCTGATAACTAAATCAATCTGCACGCCGGGGGTTGAATATTTGCTGCGCCATGCGGATATTTCCGTTGTGACGCCTGCTATTCCCAATTTTTGTTTAATTTGCTTTATGTGTGCCGCACAAAGCCGTTCAAAGGCAAAGCCTTTCCATGCGTTTCTGCTCCCTGAGCCGCTCTGGTTCTGCCAGTAGTTTATATCCTGCCCTGCCCGGTTCTTTAAGTGCTTTAAATAGAATACCGTGAAGAAATCTATCACCTGATAATACTGCCCGCTTTTCTTTTTTGTGAACTCACGATAACGGCGGACAAAACCGCATAGCTCAAGCTCATTCAATGCCTTTACAAGCGAACCGCCGGGCAGAACGCCCATGTCATCCCAGAGTTCTTTCTGCATCATACCGCTTTGAGATTTTCCCAACGATTCAATGATTCGTAAATGGTGATTCGCATTCTTAAACAATGCCGCATATAGGTTTTCAAATTCGTTTTTTAGCGGTGCGTTTTTATCAAAAAGCATCCTGTCGACAATCTGTTCCGGACTCATCCCTTTTTCGACATAATTCATGTAATAAGGAATACCGCCAAAAACCATGTAGAGCTCCGCTATCTGATTACGGTTCAGTTCGATTCCGTTGTTTTTATAGAAAGCCTCACATTCTCCGAGGGAAAACGGCTCTATCCACATCTGCTTTGTCACCCGGTTGTGCAGCCCGCCGCGGTCATTGATTACATTGTCAATAATCCATGATGTCGCAGAACCGCAGATGATCAGCAGCAAATCCTCGCGAGCAGAAGCGTAGGTGTTCCAGAAATGATCAAGCGCGGCAAGAAAGCCGGATTTCTGCGTTGCTAACCATGGCAGTTCGTCAATAAAGACAGCTTTTTTTGCCTTGCCGGCAAGCCCCCTTAAGTATTGCTTCAGTAACCGAAATGCTTCAAACCAGTCCTTTACCGGCTCAATCCCCTTACCGCTGTATTCTTCGAGCGCTTCCTTAAAGTTGTTCAGCTGTTGTTTCATCGGCGTGTTCACGGAGCCTGATACGGAGAACACAATATGCTTGCTGCAATACTCCCGGATCAGGAAAGTCTTCCCGACCCGCCTGCGGCCGTACACAGCGAGGAATTCCGGTTTGTTGGAGCGCAGACACAGACTCAGCGCTTCTTTTTCAGCATCACGCCCGATTACTTTCATTTCAGCCCTTCTTCGCCTTTCTATACTCAGCATAAATCGTTCATTTCTTGCCATTATTGCTGAGTATAGAATAACACAATTATCATCGCTGTGCAAGAGCGGTTTTTATAAACTCAGCATTAAACAGATAATTCTGCTGCTTTTTGCTGAGTTTGCCGAATAATAGCATCAGCCGTCTGACACGGATGCCCGGCAAATCGCCCCTGATGCCCTAGGTGTTGCAGACACGGGCTAGCCGCAAGGATGATCAAGCCGCCGCATGCCTTGAGATATTTGCTTAGTTCTTTTTCTTACCGTCTCATACAATGTATTACATCATATTAGCTGTATTGTCAAGTGGTGTTTTTTGAATTTAAGTCATGTCTTCTAAATTGTTACTATTCACGGGGTATTATAGCCTGTACCGTGCCTTTTGCTCGGACAGCTGTTTCTGCGCCCCTTGTCGCGGGGTGAAACATCCCGTTTCAATTCGCGAACGCTCCACCGTCCATGGTTACGCTCTGCGGGGCACAGAAATAACTATCCTCGCCGGCAGCAGCAATATTCTGCCCGTGAATAGTAACTCTAAATTTGTAATATGCATTTGACGTTGTCACCGGAAAGCCCCCGCCCCTGCCGGCAGTTGGCAGGGGCGGGGCGTTTTGGTGTTCTATGGTGCGCGGGGAAAGTGCCGGGGCACAGATGCCGGGGTTAACTCCGCATTCTACAGCTTAGGGCGTGTTTACCGCTGTGCATGTAATTGTAACGTCATCGTTCGGCATGATAAACGTGAATGTTACGGTTTCGTCCACCGCTGCATCCCATGCCAACGAGCGTGTCAGCGGGGTTGCCACTGCGGTGCCGCCGCCTGCGAGGGTGATGGTCGGGGTTATGACATTGTTGTCAGATCCGCCTGTTGCCCCCTGCCTTGTCACGGTGACGGTTATAGTCACAGTCGCGCCTACGCGGGCATCGGCCGGGCCTGTCACAGAGTACTGTGCCGCCGTCGTGCCTGGGGCTGCACCCGTGGCAGTAACCGTGCCCGGGTAGGTGATGTCGAGTGCATCTGGTGCGGGCACTATGAAGATGTTGGTCGCCGCGCCCTGCGAGTTTGTTATCTGGACTACCCAGTTGCCCGCAGCGAGGCTGTCAAGCGGCTCCTCGGTCTCCCAGCTCGTGACTGTGCCGGAGGATACGTTGTAGATGTTGACGCTGCCGGCGAAGTTCACCGACCTCAGGCCTGTGGTATCTTCAACGATGTAGAACGTGTTGTCGGTGGTGTTCGCATCGGAGTTCACCCTTCTGGCCGTCCCCGCCACGTCCGCTATGCCGCCGGTTAGGGTCAGTGCGGCATCGTTGGGGTTCGCGCCCTGCGCAAAGCCGTATATCTCGCCTGCCCTGCCCGCTGTGACAAGGTCGGCTCCGCTTACTGCGGAGTTGCTCATGATACGGTACCAGCCGAGTGCGCCGTCGACGTAGAGCTGGTGCTCGGTCACGTTCGCGTTGTTCTCGCCGGGAACGACCTGAACGCCGCCGGTGAACACCGCGAAGGATGTCGGCGCGGGTGCTGTGCCTGTTACCAGTGTTCCGCCGACCACGAGGATGTTGGTGATGACGTTGCCCCTTCTCACGGAGACTATCTGGTTGGCCGCGCCAAACGTGCCCGCCGGGAACGAGCCTATGCCGGTCACGGTCTGTACGCCTGTGCCGTTCGTGTTGACGGAAACAATCCTGGTGCTTGCGTTGGCGAACGCGTTCGTCACGCCCGACACGCCGGTGATGTTGCCGTTGTTGGTCGCCAGTGTGATGGTGCTGCCGATCAGGTTTGCCTCGATAACGGGTGAGCCTGTTGTTGCCAGCCTTGTCGACAGGACGACATAATCATCGTCATCCTCATAGGAGTAGGCTTTCAGGTTCAGCGCGGTTTGAATGGTGGTTGCGTTGGATGTGCTTTTCAGGTTGTAGTATGTGTCGCCGATCTTTACGAACGGGTCGCCCGATACAATGGGCACCGTACTCGGCACGACATTACCCACGGCGGCGGTCACGTCGCTGTTGCCTGCCGTTTTCACTTCAAGCTCCAGCACCTTGCGGCTGCCGTCGAGGAAGAACGCGTTAACCAGCAGCTTTGCCGCGCTGGCGCCGAACACGGAGGGCGAGCCGGCCAGCGTCGCCTCGGATTCGTAGATGTACAGGTAGTCAAGCGATGTGATCGGGGCGGCTGAGACGGCCCTTGCGCCGATTATGTTGTCGAACTTGTCGAGGAAGAAGTCGTATGATGCGGTGAAGCTGAATCCGGTGCGGATCATGCTGGCCACGCCGTAGACGGCTTTCGCGGCGTACTGGCGGGTCTCGCCGCCGAACGTCACGCTTGTGTTCGCAACGAACCTTTCAAGCCTGATGTCACCGCGTGTCGGTGCGAGCTCCACGCCGTGTATTGCTGCCGCGTTATAGTCCGCGCTGAGGCCGCGAGCGAAGGTCAGGAGCACAACGTTGTTGCGCGCGAAGTCATTGGTGGTGTAGGTCAGTGTCTCCGCCGCTGTGTCCGCGCCCGCGTAGAAGCTGATCGGTATGGTGCGGTCCGTTGAAGCCGTGGCTGCGGTGGGTGCTCCGACGATCCCGAGGTAGGTGTTGACGATTACAACCGTGATGTCGTCGCCGTCGCGGTAGATCTCGGTGACAACGCCCCTGCCGCTTCCGGCTATCGCGGAGGTGTTGCCGCGCCTGATGGTCTGGCTTGCCCCGGCATCATAGCCATCAACGATTACTGCTGTAGAGGTTGCGTTTGCATTGAGGCCTAGCGCGGTATATACGGTGCTTTCGTTAACAGAGCCGTAGTATGGGCCTGCGGACGGCGTTGCAACCGCCGCGCGGTAGATCACCCGGCCGCCCCTCGACCAGTTCCGCTGCCCGTCCGGGCGGCCGAATGGGTCGTCAATGACATCCGAGGTCAGTCCGTGCACTTCGCTGGCAAGCGAGTCGGCTGCCACGGTCTGCTGAGCATCCACGGAGACGATGGTGAAGTGTTCCCCATACTGCGCCGATGAGTTGTCAGTATTTGCCGCTGTAAGCGCGGCTTGGAAGCTGGTGTACAGATTGGCGCGTACCGATGCGGTTATGCCCTGCGCAGGGTTCATCTGCACAATCAGGAACCTGGTCACTGTCCTAGTTGTCGGGTTATCGGAGTAAATCAGTGCGTTGAAAGCCATCTGCGCGGCAATGTCGCGGGTGGCGGGGGCGGTGAAGTCCCCGGACAGCCCGTCGAGAAGCCCGAGCCTTCTTGCATCGATGACCGAATCCGCTATCCAGTTGCCGTCGCGGTAGTCTTCAGTAGTCGCCTTGCCGAGTGCGCGCATGAGCATGATCGCGAACTGCGGGATAGTCAGCGTGTCCCTCGGCGAGAAGCGCGTGCCGCTGGCGTTGGTTCCGTACATAATCCCGCGCTCATATGTGAACATGATTACGCCGGACCACCACTGGCCTGAGCTGACATCCGTGAAATGCGAGCTTGGGCGGCTCTCTTCGTAGATTTTCGCGAAATCCGCGCCAAGCAGCATACGCGTGATGATCGTTGCCGCCTCAGCGCGTGTCAAGGTGTCGGTAGGCCTGAAGCCTACGCTGTCACCCACTATGATGCCGAGCGCATTGTTGACCGATGCCGCCTCGACGTTCTTGATGTCATCCGCATCCTCGAACTCGAGCGCCACTGCGGTGGTCGCCGTCATCGCCGGGACCATCCCGAGCGCGAGGGCGAGGACGAGCATCAGGCATAGGGTTTTCTTGATTCTTTTCATAAATCCTCCTTAAAAATGTGCCCATTTTGGGTCTTTTATTTAGGGGGCGGCGGGA
>Ga0099364_10001444_pt1 | contig 39265 bp, 46 predicted proteins | sample TergutTh196P3_FD_73070 | JGI IMG/M metagenome (GOLD analysis project Ga0099364, IMG submission 73070) | Microcerotermes parvus P3 segment gut microbial communities from Pointe-Noire, Republic of the Congo - Th196 P3 | ecosystem: Host-associated > Arthropoda: Insects > Digestive system > Gut ... | reverse complement strand
AAACTGCCAGCTTGTCCACTACTGGTACCGCCAGCGGTTTGACTACCGCCGCCACCACCCGTGCCGTTGCAGTTGGCGCCAGTTCCGCCATTGCTACCACCGCCAAAACCGCCGTCACAACCCGCCGGTCCAGGGGTTTGTACACCACCGCCACCACCAGCTACGACTAATAGATTTTGGCGAGTACTATTGAAAGTGTTGAGCAGGCCGGCGGTTAAAGCAATGTGAGTAGCGCCGCCGCCGCCCATGCCCGGAGTTCTGGCGCCGCCGCCGCCGTTATATCCGCCATTGGCCACGAGACCTTCGCCGCCAACGTTGACGTAGATAGTTTGGCCCTGAGCGAGGGTGATGATGCCGGTGGCGTAACCGCCTCGCCCGCCTTGACCGCTGCCCACACTACCGCCCTGTGCGCCCCAAACTTCTAGTTTGTACTGACCGGCAATTGGTGCCGTAAAAGTCTGCTGTCCATTGGTAAAAGCGAAATCTACTGCTTGGTCGGACCAGTTGGGGGTGCGCGTCATGGTGACAGAAGTGCCACCAGTGATGGGACCGTAGTTAGGAGTAAGGGTTAGCTCATCGCCAGCTGCTCTGGTGGCGAGAACGATAACCAAAGATATCACGAAAACCAATAGACCAACAATAACCATGCCGAAAAGGTTGGGATGCCTCAGCCGACTGTATCGTCTGTCTAGGGAACTAGGAACCCTACGTGGTAACGTGAGCATGCTATTATATCTTCGAAATTTTACCCTTATTATTAATGCTTATTATTATAATGGAAAATGCTTGTGTTGTATACAGAACTAACGGTAAGAAATTTTTATTTTGATACAGGGGTGGCTACACGGGTAGGTGGCTGTTGACATAAGCGGATTTGTGTGTATAATGGTGCTTGTATAAACTAACAAAAACAAACACAAAAGAAAGGAAGATATGTCAAAGAAGATAATTGCTGGCGCTTTGAGTGTAGCGGTTGCTGTTAGTGCTTTTGCTGTGCTTGCGATGCCAGCTTTTGCAGCGACTACTGGATGGCATCAGGTGACTGTAACACCGGGGCAAGAGCTCATTCTCGGTGGTTCGGTAAGCAGTAACACTGTGCTTACGCCGACAATCACGACTAATGACTCGGGAGCGGCTGGAGCGTTGACGGTTCAATCGACGCATCCTTGGCAAATTCAGTGGCAAGCGGTGCAAGGCTCATACACGCCAACGCCAAGTGCCACGGCGGCCACAGGTACGAACTTAGGGGTGGCTGGGTTTACCAATGCTGGAGGCTACGCCTATGCTGGCGCTACGGCAACCACGGGCACTGATAGTTGGGGCGCATCAATTGCCGCGACTGGCGGTACGGTGGCGGGGACCTATGGTTTGACTACTAGCTTGACGACGATTGTTACAGGCACTGCAACTAGCAACGCTACAGTTACCCCGACTTATTCGGCAGGTACGAGTGGCTCACTAGGTACGGCTACTTACTACGGTACGATTTATTATAGTCTTGTTACAAATCCGTAGTGCACGCAACGCGAAATGAAAATAGCCCCGTGAGGGGCTATTTGGTTGACGAATAGGTATATAACCATTATAATTTTGCTGTATGAAGGTTATGCGCGTGTTCTCTGTAGTTGGCGCTGCGATTGTGCTGGGTGCTTTGGTGTGGCCGACGACTGGCGCGAGTGCCGTTATCAATGATGAGATTAAGCTACAGGGGCAAGAGTTTCAGGTTGCGATTAGTCCGGTTTTTGTTGAGTTTGATTTAATCCCTGGTGAGCAGACGGGTGAAACTTTTCGGGTGCGCAATGTTGGTAGCATGGAGACTAATTTGCGGATTGGTATTGCGCCACTACAATTTTCGGATGATACGACTTTGTTGGGCACGCCGCGTAATGAGATTGTGGACTGGACGACGATAGCGCTTGAGCCGGGGTGTGAGCCAGTTAGGGTGGATGCGAAGACTGGGGATATTTTCGTGCATCTGCGGGTCAAAGAAGAATGCTTTGTAAAATTCACCGCTAAGACGCCAGCGAATGCGCCGTTTGGCGAGCAATATATGCACATTTTCTTCCAGGAATATCGGGACGAGGAGGACGGCGGCATCCAAATGATTCGCTCGCTGGGCTCGAATATTTACGGTACAAATAGAGTGGGGGTAAGTGGTGGAGAGAGCAACGATGCTTGCGCTAAAGTTGCGGAACAGAAAATTCCTTTTTGGCTGTTTGAGGGGCCGCTGAATACGACGGCGATGGTGGAAAATTGTGGACGATTGAACTTCCATGCCAAAATTTCAATTGAGGTGCGTAACTTGTTTGGCGATTTGGTGCATGAGGATATGGAGCCGCAGGACAGATTGGTGGTAGCGGACAGCCAGCGGACTATAAGTAACGCCTGGGACAATGCGGCGATTGGTATTTATAAGACTACGCAGACGGTCGAGGTTTTGGGTGAAACTTATGTAATTGAAAAATGGACGTTCATTATTCCGCTGTGGCTGCTCGTGGTGGTGCTAGCGTGTCTGTTGGTGGTGGTGGTGACGATTGTGCACGACCGCAAGAAGAAAAATATAAGACGAAAAAGAGAGTAGACGAATATGCAGGCGGCGATAAGACACTATTGGTTAAAGGCTTTTTTGGTTTCGGTGGTGGCTTTTGCGCTGGGCGTGGCGGTGTATATTTTGGTAGGTATTGTGATTGCTCATGGAGTGTCAAATGCTAATGCGGCGTGGCATCAAATTGCCGTTCAGCCTGTGGCGTGTAGCTGTGTTGTTAAATTCGCGCCGGAACAGCCGCTGCCGGGAGCGCGCACCGTGAGCGACCCTTATATAACCTATAATTCGTGGGTTCCTTTGGTGGTGGGTGCGTCTGGCACTGGCGAGATTGTGATTAGGGACCAGAACGGTGTTTTATATAATTACAACAAGACTGCGACGCCATATGCTGAGGTAGTTGCGCAGGTGGAGTTGTCAAACGGGTTAGGGATGTACGAATTGACGGTATGGTTTGATGGAGTGGAGGGGCTGGGTCCAGACGTGCAGTCGCCGATGTTTATAGAGTATAGAGGGTTGCCGCCCGCGCCGCCTAATACTGGAGGTGGGTATTTGTATATTGGTGGTTATGCCGTGCAGGCGTTTGGGGTGATTTGGACGGGATTGGTGTTTGGCGCGGTGGCGTTTGGTGTTTTTATTTTGCTGGCGATGAAGCGGCGTCGACAAGAGGCGGAAATCAGGCGCGATAATTTGGCATTTGGCAAGGCGATGCGACGGCAGATTTCGCCAAAGGCAATTGATGGTTCTGGGGTGATTGCAAAGAAAAGTCGAGCGAAGAAGCGTAAGAAGTAGGCTGAGGGGTTGTGGGGGGTTGTGGGACGAAGGCGTGAAAAAGCCCCAAACACTGATGTGCTTGGGGCGGTGTTAATGATGTTTTTAGATTTTGAACAGGGAGCCGCGGCCGAGTATGTTAACCTCGGCACCGTAGCGGGTCTCGACTTGGTCGACGGGAGCGTGGAGGTGCCCACAGATATGCTGGGAAAATCCCCGTCCTCTGGTGTTGAGCACCAGATTGACAATTTTCCCGAAAGCTCTAGTCAACTGGTTCGGTTTGTCCGAAGAGTGACTAGGGTCTTCGTACCACTCGTCCCCAAACAGGGGTGGATAGTGGGTAATCAGCTTGCTTGCCAGCGGTGTGCTTTCGACAATCCGCACCTTAGCGAGAATTCTGTCGTCGGCGTTAGTGCTAGCGTCAAGCAGTTGCTGTGCCCAACGGAACCAACCTTCGCCAAGCAAAGTAGCATCGATGCTGGGCAGGTAGAGAGGCTCCTCATCCACGATTGTCCAGCCTAGGGCTTGGACCTTTTCCCAAAGCGGGTCAAGGATGGGGTCAAAGTCAGCAGGAATTTCTCTGTCCCACTCGTTTGGGCTGCCTACGGTGTAACCCAGGATGGACCGGTAATCACCGTTGCCTTTGACGAGCACTACGGGGGTGTCACCCCAAAGCTTGCCAATCTGGTCAAGTAACGCGGTGTTGTCCCGCGTCGATTGGTCTTGAAACCACTTGGCCAGCAGCGGGGACTGTGACGCCAGATACGAAAAGTATGTGGCGCTGGTGACGGGAGCGGGGAATGGGCCTTCTCCGCGCACCGTGGCGATGTCGACCAAGTCAGATATATTCCTGAACTCAGAGCGACAAATTTGGGTGAGCGCGAAACGCAAGCGTCCTTCGGCTTGCTCGGGTGAGCTGAAGCCGTTGCCTGTGGCCCCTGTTTTGCTAGTCATGCCATAAAATTGCGACACTATAGCTAGCAGGGACTTGCTAGTGGTGATTTGGGGGCGATTGGCCCCGATATCACCAGCTATGATAATGGCCGCGCAGTCTGCTGGGGCCTTGGAGATGAAGCCTGGGTCACCGTGGATATCTGCCGTAACATAAGTCCTGCCTTGACTCATCGAGAATCAACTCCTTAGATATATGAGCTACTCTCCTCTCCTAAGAACCAACTAGGGTCATAGGGAGCGCTTGCGGGGCACCATGGGAGTGATTGCCGTCATGCCCGAGAAGCGCTCTCTATTTTGTGGTCTAGTAAAGATAAAAACATCTTAAGTTGCTTAGGGCCTACTCCTGTTAATAAGAAGGGGCCTATCTTTTAATTTTATCATACTTTTGCTAAAATGTCAATGTTTTGCTTACTTTGAGCCAACTTATGCTAAAATAATAGAAACAGGGAGGAATGATAGTGAATTTTGAGAGATTGGGTGAATCTGCTGAGAAGACTGACAGGGAGGTTCAAGTGCCAGAAGTGTCAGAATATCCGCCTTATAACCCGAATTGGGCGAAGGCAGAGATTATCGGACATAAGACAGCCATGGAGACGACGGCTGAGGCTGGACCGGCGGAGGCGCCAAGAGAGAAAGTTTTGCAGCCCCTAATGGAACAAGAGCGAGAGATACCGCTTGCGCAGGAGAAAATTATACAGCTGCCGATTGCGCACGAGGGGACGGGAAGAGAGCACGAAAAAATGGAGAATGAGCGAGCGGTTTTTGAGGGCGATGCGATTTTCACAGATATCGATGAAACGTTGACGGATAATTCGGGGCGACTTGACCAAGAAAATGTGGACCGAATTTTGGAATTTATGGATGGCGGAGGGACGTTTGTGCCAGTAACGGGGAGAGCGCGGTTTGAGTCGGTGCGCGGCATTGTTGAGCGGTTGGATGTGCCCTTTATCATTATCAACAACGGGGCAGAAATTTTCGACCGTAACGGCGAGCGTCTCTATGAAAGCCTGATACCAGATGAACAGGTAGAGGCGGCATTTGACATTGCGGCTGAGCATGGTTTGATTTGGATGCAAAACAAGCGCGACCAAGAGGGTAATGAGTATCTGTTTTCGAATTTCACCGAGGAAACTGAGCGGGCGATGGAAGAGGTGGGGATTAACGATACGGTGCGCAATGAGGAAATGAGGATTGGGCTGGAGGCCAAACAGGCAACGGCCGAAGAGGTGATGGCGATACCGGAACAAAATTATAAGATTCAGATGATGAGTCCGGATTACAAGGCCGTGCGGGCGGCATATGAGGAGCTTCAGAGTCGAGATATTCCGTGCATGCTGAATATGCAGAGCAAAATTACAGGGGAATTTCATTGGGTGGAGGTGATTCAGGGGACAAAGCATGATGCGATTCAGAAGCTGATTGATATGGAATTGCCAGAGATAGAGGAAATTGTCACGGTGGGCAACGGCGGAAATGACATCTCGATGTTGCAATCGAAATACCATGACGGAAAGGGCCGACCCATCGAGAATACGGGTATAGCGGTGCGAAACTCTTCTGAAAGCGTGCTGGGTTCGGTGCGGGGGAATGTGGTGCTAGACGATTATAATGCGCCCGCGGAAGACAAAAGCGAGGAATCGTTTGGGGTGGCGGTGGCGAGAATTGTGGATTATATAGAGAATAAGCATAAGCTGGATGAGGCAGCAGCGAAGGATAAGTCAATCCGCGCTAATATCGAAAAGTTGGGGATGGTCTATGTGGAGAATGAGCAGGGATTGCGGAAGATAATCAATGAGACGACGAGAAAGCCTGAAAAACGCGAGGCGGAGGAAAAACCTGAGGTGGCGGAGTGGCTGGAGCGATACCTGGGGTCGAGAGGGGACAAGAAAAGGCAAAAGGCAAGTTAAAAGCACCCTCAAAGGGTGCTTTTGGCTTTATATGACTGAGGAGAAGGTGTCGGTCCGCGTGATGACTTTGGCGCTACAGATTTTGCGGAGAAGTAGCGGCCAATTGTCAGCGGTGGGGTTTTCGCGGATTATTTTGATTAGCGACCATAGCGCGGTGGCGGTGGTGTTGACGGAAGTTAGGCCAGGATTGTAGGTAAAAGACTCGTCATAATCTGGGAACATCACCGTATAATCGGGAACTGTCAGGCCTTCGGCAATATCTTGGCGGAGGGCTGCTTCAAAGTCGGCGGCGTGGCCGAAGTGAAGATGGATGGATAGCTTGCCGAGCTGGATGGCGGCGCGCGCCATGTCGATATCTCGGTAGGCGTCACCCATGGTCCAGACCGTGGTGAGCTTGGTGCCGCTGCGCTCTTCGAACCCATTGATGATGTCGAGGGTCGTAGGTAGTTTGGCGATACCTTCAAATAATACCTCAACGCAGTCCCAATGATTGATGGCTGTCAACTTGCGGCCGGCAGTTTTGTTGTAGTCGCGAAGAGCCTCGTTGATTTCTTCAGCTACATCGGCACCGATGATTTGGTGGACGGCAAAGGCCGTATCTTTCCACTCTTGCGGGACGATGCTAGTAGTCAATGTGCCCTTGAAGAAATTGTACGACTCGGGGTCATAAATATTCGGGGCAAGAGCGTCGATGTCGGCGCCTTTGCGGATGCCGAGGCGACTGAGACAGCCAGTGCGAACGCGAGCTTCTAGGACGCGTTTGTACGCGGCATAGATGACATCTCTGACGTCCTGCTGAATTTTGGGAGCATTCGCGGTAGCGGCCCACCATTTGTCACCGACAAATAAATTTTCCGGGTCGGAGATGATTTGTCGGGCAAGGTCGCTTTCCGGTTTGGAAATGCGCTCAACGGGACGAATGGTGACACCGCCCATTTCGGCGATGACGGCACATGGTTGGTTGAAATCCCAGCCTAGGGTGCGCAGTCGAGGGATGCCCTCATTCATGACTAGTTGTGCGTAGCGACCAGTCAGAAAATTAAATTCAGAAAAGAGGGATTGAAGAACGACGATGGCCGTAAAGGTCAAATCATAGAACTTCAAGCTCTTGGTGGCGTTGTAAACGCCGTCAACATCGGAGATACAAATTGTATCTCTGAACAGTTCATTGTTACGTGCGATGGCTGCAATTTCATCGCGGGGTTTTCCGTATGACAAATACGTTGTTGTCATGCGAATCACCTTCCTCTCTTTTAATTTACTCCTGCCTCCTGTAGACGAGCAGGGCGTCTGAATTAATTATAGCATAAATTGCCAAAGAGTCAATGATGCCTGAGGAGTTATCTGAGCAGGGTGGTGAGATTGACGAAGGTGTATTCGGCGGAGAGGCGGTTGATGATACATTCTGTGGCATCAACGCTGGTGCCATAGATGTCGTGGAGGAGAATGATGCCGCCGGGATGGGCATAATCAACGACGTCATTGCAGACGAAACTGACGTCTTTGTTTTGCCAGTCCCAGGGGTCGATAGTCCAAAGAACGGATTGTTGTCCGAGGGCGGCGATGGCATTGCGAACGTTATTATTGAGGGCGCCGTAGGGTGGACGGAAGAATCGGACGCGCTGGCCGCTGACTGGCTGGATAGTGTTGGTGGTGACGGTGAGGTCGTTGAGGATTTGGCTATACGAAAAACGGGGAAGATTGCGATGAATCCAGGAATGGCTGCCTACGTCGTGGCCTTCGCGGGCGATGCGGGCGATTTGCCCAGCAAAAGCATTGACGCGGTGACCAAGGACAAAGAACGTAGCCTTGGCGTGAGTGTAGTCTAGGATGTCAAGGAGGCGGTCGGTGTGTTCGCTGGGGCCGTCGTCAAAGGTGAGCGCGAGACATTTAGCCACTTTGCAATCAGTGTTGTCGGGGTTTTTGTAGGCGAAAGGGTTGACGCCAAACATGGGCTGGGAAAATTCGTAACTGAGTTTGCCTTCCAGGTCGGCGAAGGAGATGCGCTGTTCTGGGCTATCGAGAAGGCCGAGGACTAATTCTTGGTTGGCGCGGTCAATCGCAAAACTAGCTTTGAGGTCGGCTGCAGTGATGGGCTGTTGGATGAGCTGCGAAACGGCGACCGGGTCGCGGAGAATTTGCTCAAGACGGTAGAGGGTTTGGGAAGTTTTGTCGAAAGTCCAAGTAGCGGAATGGTAAGTGATGTGCCCGTCGGTAGATTTTTTGGAGTGGGCAACAATGGAAAAGAGCTTGTCCTCCGGCGGGTAGTATTCGTAGCTGGTGTTTTCATAATTTGACGCTGAGTGAGATGGGGATGGCAGCAGAATGAAAATGATAGCGGCGATGAGCGTGGCTAAAAATACTGCTAGGACGGTGGTGAGGATGTCAGATACGGGCGTGGGCGGTGCGACGAAGCGGCGGGTGATGAATGCGTATTGGTCGTTTTGTGGTTGGTCGTTCATGATAGGCTGGCCTTTTTGACTTTTGCGACGGTGCCGATGAATTTGTAGAGCGTACGGGGATTTTTGCGGGCGAGAAGAATGAGTTTTTCTTGCAAGTATTTCCCTTTTCCGATGTGTTTGATGCGGCCAAGTTCTGGCAGCTCTTGGTCTTCGACGACGGCGCGGAGTAAGGTGTGTTTTTGGTCGCGGGTTTTGTTGGAGCGGTAGACGGCGAGGCAATAGGAGTAAGCCCAGCGGTATTTAATCCAGTTGAGGTGGTCTTGTTCGGCTGGGTTTTTGGGTCGAAACCAGCGATTGAGAAATTGCCAGTTGTGTTGCCAGTTTTGATATTTGAGGGAAGAATTGGTGACTGTGCTGGTTTCTGTGCCGTAGTGGTAGGTGTAGAGTGGCTCATAGAGGAAGGTGATTTTTTGAATGTGCTTGAGGTAGTTGAGGACAAAAATGGTGTCTTCGCCGAATTCTAGTTTGGGATCGAAGGTGAGTTGGTGGTTTTTGATGATATTGGCGCGGAAGATTTTGTTAGTTGACGAGTAAAGGTGGCCGTCATTGCCGATGAGACGGATGACGTAGGCGAGCAGGTTCTCGCCGTCGTGTCTTTTGGCTACGGGGTTGGTGAAAGCGTTGACGGTTGAGTCGTCCGAGAGTCGATGATATTTGAAGCCGCAGGTGACGAGGTCGCTGTTGGTTGATTGGAGCTTGTGGAGCATTTTTTCGACGATTTGCGGATGAACTTCGTCGTCGGAATCGAAGAACATGATGTACTGGCCGGTGGCTTTTTTGAGACCGGCGTTGCGGGCGCCGGCGGCGGAGCCGGAATTTTTTTGATTGATGAGGATGATTCTTGGGTCTTGTTTTTTGGTGTTTTTGAGCAGTTCTGGAGTGTGGTCGGTGGAGCCGTCATTGACTAGGATGATTTCGAGGTTTTCGTAAGATTGGCCGAGGACGCTGGCGATTAAGATTTTGGCGGCATCGCCAGTGTTGTAGAAGGGGACGATGATGCTGACTAGCGGTGATTCCATGAGTTTATTTTAGCATAGGGGCGTGATGGCTTGAGTTGTGCGTGGCCATCTTTGGCCGATTTTGGTATAATTAGAGAATAATATGAAGAAAATGCCGAATGTTTTTTATCGCAAAAATCGGATTTTGCTGAAGGAGTTGGTAAAGACCGATTTTAAGCTGCGCTATCAGGGTTCAGCGCTGGGTTATATGTGGGCAGTGCTGAAGCCGATGATGATGTTTGCGATTTTGTATTTAGTGTTCGTGAACTTCTTGAGGATAGGCGGAGACATCCCGCATTTTGCAGTGTATCTATTGGCTGGTATTGTGTTTTGGAACTTTTTTGTGGAGTCGACCAGTCAGGGAATGCAAGCGATTGTAACGCGGGGCGATTTGCTGCGAAAGGTGAATTTTCCGAAATATATACTTGTAGTCTCGGCTACCGTGTCGGCATTAATTAACTTCTCAATAAATTTAGGCGTGGTGATAGTTTTCGCACTGATTAATGGAGTGATTCCGATGTGGAGTTGGCTGATGGTCCCGATTTTAATTATAGAGCTTTATGCCCTGTCGTTGGGGTTGGCGTTTTTACTAGGTGCGATAAACGTGAGATTCCGAGATATTTCGAGTATTTGGGACGTGGTGACTCAAGGTATGTTTTATGCCACGCCTATTATTTATCCAGTTGCGATGGTGGCTGATACTTCGGTGGTGATTGCTAAGGTTTTATTGCTGAACCCTGTTGCGCAGATTATTCAAGATGTACGGTATTGTTTGATTACGCACGAGACTGTAACAGTATGGAATTTTGTGGGGGATAGCATAGCGGTGTTTAAATTTATACCTATTGCGCTGACGGCGATTGTGTTGATATTGGCATCTGCTTATTTCCGAAAAAAATCTAAGCGCTTTGCGGAGGAAATATAAATAATGACCAAAGAGGTTGCTCTTAAAGTTACGAATCTGCACAAACGTTTTATGTTGCCGAAAGACAAGGCGGCGGGGTTGAAGATGGCAATTTTGAATCGTTTAAAGGGGATTAAAGGTTACACGGAGCAAACGGTGCTTAAGGGAATCGACTTTGAGGTTTATAGGGGCGAGTTCATGGGCATTGTGGGGCGGAATGGGAGCGGAAAATCTACTTTATTGAAGTTATTGTCAGGGATTTATGTTCCGGACCGAGGTTCGGTGGTGGTGAATGGCACGCTGGTGTCTTTCATTGAGCTGGGGGTCGGATTTAACCCTGAATTAACGGGTAGAGAGAATGTTTATTTGAGTGGTGCGCTACTGGGATTTTCGAATGAGGAAATGGACGAGATGTACGACGACATTGTGGATTTTGCGGAACTGGAACCGTTTATGGGCCAAAAACTGAAGAATTATTCTAGTGGGATGTATGTACGGTTGGCGTTTTCAATTGCGATTCGTGCTAAGGGTGACATATTGGTGCTGGACGAGGTGTTGGCGGTAGGTGATGCGGCCTTTCAGGAGAAATGCAACCAATATTTCAAATCTCTAAAGGGTTCTCAGACGGTAATTTTGGTGACACACAATATGAACGCGGTGAGAGAGTTCTGCACGCGCGCAATGCTGATTGAGGCGGGAGAGGTGTCCGGGATTGGTAAGCCGGAGAAGATAGCACAAGAATACTTAGAATTATTTAAATAAAGAGCAGCAAAAAGCCCCCGAAGGGGCGGTTTGCAAAAAAGCGAAATTTTAATTTCTGACGGCTAAACTGTTAAGCGTGCGATAATAACACCCGCGGACAACGTCATTGACCTCGGCGGAGAATGGAAGATTGCCCACAAACTTTGCGGCACTTTGCAGCATGTTTTTGAGAGCGACGTCGGTCTGTACGTTGTACAGGTATCCCAGCATGCCGATGGCCCAATCGGCCGGAGTTTTGATGTCTTCGTTTAGAATGCTCCGTCCGTCTGTGAAATCGACAAGTACCTTGGGGTTGACCCCTGTGACGATACCGTCTTTGCTGCGACTACTTTTGATTTGGTCGTCGGTGTAGCCGTGGTCATTACGCAAGACATAGACGGGCTCTTCGATGAGCTCGTAGATGGCCGATTTGTCTGCGTCGCGAATGAGGTTACAGAACAGGATGAGGTGCGAACTAGCGTCGACGGGCAGATTTACGGCAATTTTCGCATGTTGGACGATTGCCGTTTTTATGACTTCCTTGTCGAAAACGGTGAGCCCGCCGACATAGTCGTCAATCTTGCCGTTGCCGAATAGGGTTTTTTCTAGGGCAATGGGGTCGGAATGATGGATGTGCGGATCTGGAGCGTTGTTGGCAATCTGCAGGACCTGATAATAGTCATGCAGATAGGTAATGGCATCAAGGATGGCCCTACCATGAGAGTCCAAACCGATACCATCAGCGATGAGGCGCCCGTGGCGGACTACGTCCTTGATGTGGCTGACGCGGAGCGTAAGCCTTTCGGACGGATGCTCGGCGGCCTGCTTGGCGTAGAACTGGAGAATTTCAGCTTCTTTGACGTTAATGTTCATTATTTACACCCCCTAATTTTTATATTATATCATTCTTTTGTTTCTTTTGCAATACTTATAATACATCTTTATCTGTCAAAATGATGAATAATATGGTAAACTGAGAGCTATGAAACAGGGAGTATTTAAAGACAAGGTTCTATTAATAACCGGTGGGACCGGGTCGTTTGGCAATAAAGTCTTGGAGCGCTTTTTGAAAGACGACCTTGAATTAAAGGAAATTCGTATTTTTTCTAGAGACGAGAAGAAGCAAGATGATATGCGGAAAAAATACCATAATAAAAAATTAAAATTTTTCATTGGCGATGTGCGTGACCCCGTGTCAATAGAGTACGCCATGCGCGGCGCAGATTACGTATTTCATGCGGCAGCGTTAAAGCAGGTGCCATCTTGTGAATTTTTCCCAATAGAGGCGGTAAAAACTAATATTCTTGGTACGGAGAACGTGTTGGACTCGGCAATAAAAAATAATGTTAAGAAGGTGATTTGCCTAAGTACGGACAAGGCAGCTTACCCAATCAATGCAATGGGGATGAGTAAAGCTTTAATGGAAAAGGTGGCAATTGCTAAATCCAAAACCGTACCGGCCAATGGGACAGTGATTTGCCTGACACGCTATGGCAATGTGATGGGCTCGAGAGGTTCGGTCATCCCATTGTTTTATAAATTGGTGGCGAAGGGTGAACCAATCACGATTACGGCCCCGGATATGACGAGATTCATGATGACATTGGGAGATGCGGTTGATTTGGTTCTGTATGCTTTTGAGCACGGCGAACAGGGCGATTTGTTTGTACAGAAAGCTCCGGCGGCGACGATTGAGGTCTTGGCGAAAGCTATCTGTAAGTATAAGGAGGTGCCATATAAAACGAAGATTATTGGTGCGCGCCATGGAGAAAAAGACCACGAAGTCTTGGTGACACGCGAGGAGATGGTGCGGGCGAGGGACTTGGAGGGCTACTATTTGATACCGCCAGACGACCGCGACCAAAATTATGACACAGATAAGTTTTATGCTCCGGTTACGGCACAAACGGCCAAAATTGATAGATACTCCTCGAATAATACGACACGACTGGACGTGCGCGGAATGATTGCGCTGTTGGAGCGAATGAAGGGTATTGAAAAGTGAGGGTACTAGTTACCGGAGCTAAAGGATTCATTGGAAAAAATTTAGTTTCGCATTTGTCTGGATGTGATGATGCTGAGATTGAGGTGCTGGAGTTCGACAAAGACACAGAGTTCTCGTTGGTAGCGGATAATGTAGCAAGTATAGATTTTATCGTGCATCTTGCTGGCGTGAATCGGCCGGAAAAGACTGACGAGTTTTACGCGGGCAATGTTGGGTCGATTGAGGAAATTATTGCTGTATTGAACGAAAAAAAATTGCAGATTCCCATCATATTAACTTCAAGTGTTCACGCCCAGACTGATACAGATTATGGAAAGAGTAAGAAGCAGGCGGAAGATGCGGTTTTTAAATATGGAAATGGGTCGGTAGTCTATCGGCTGAACAATGTCTTTGGCAAGTGGTGCAGACCAAATTACAATTCCGCAGTGGCCACGTTTTGCGATGGGATTGCTAGTAATAAAAAAATCACCGTGAGTGATCGGTCGACTGAAATAGAGCTGGTATATATTGACGACGTCGTCGAGGAAATCTTGCGGGTTGTTTTTGGCGGAAAGCCTAGTCATAAAGACGGCAAATATTGTTTTGTAAAGCCAAGTTACAAAGTTTCTTTGGGCAATATAGTAGATTTATTACGCTCGTTTAAAGAAGGACTGGCAACGCCGTTTGTGCCGAAAACGGGAGATGAGTTCGTGAAGAAGCTATATTCGACTTTTGTTTCTTATGTTCCGCCTCCTGATTTGGCAGTTGATTTAACCAACAACGTTGATGAACGCGGTAGCTTTGTTGAACTAATTAAGACGGATGAGTCGGGTCAATTTTCAATGTCATCGTCAAAGTCGAATGTTGTGCGGGGGAACCATTATCACCATACGAAATTGGAGCGGTTTATAGTGATAAAGGGAAAGGCTAGGATTTGTCTTAGACATATTATTGATGGCACGACGCATGAATTTGAAGTTGGTGACACCAATATCAAGTCGGTAATGATGCCGCCAGGGTATACGCACAGTATCGAGAATATTGGCAGGGGCGAAATGATTTTAATGATTTGGTGCAATGAGCTGTTTGATAAAGAAAATCCGGATACGTATTATCTGGAAGTAAAGGAATAGGAGTGGCTATGAGAAAAATTATGATAGTTGTGGGTACGCGCCCAGAAATTATCCGTCTTTCGGAAGTGATTAAGAAACTGGGGAAGTTTTTCCAAGTTGTATTGGTCCATACAGGACAAAATTATGACTATGCGCTTAACCAAGTATTTTTCGAGGAATTAGGATTGCGCGCTCCGGATTATTATTTAGATTCTCCTGGCGAGACGCTAGGTGAGACGGTTGGAAATATTATTGCAAAATCGTATGAGGTAATCGCGAAAGAGGAGCCGGAGGCATTGTTAGTGCTCGGCGACACAAATAGTTGTTTAGCAGCTTATAGCGCGAAGCGTTTGAAGGTGCCGATTTTCCATATGGAGGCTGGAAACAGATGTTTTGACTTTAATGTTCCAGAGGAGATTAATCGTCGCGTAGTGGACCACCTGAGCGATATTAATCTGGCTTATTCAGAAAATGCCCGCAGGTATTTGATTAGTGAAGGTAAAAATATGGACGATGTTTACGTCACAGGCTCGCCGATGACGGAAGTCTTGAATAGTAATAAGTCTAGAATTGACGGCTCGGAAATTTTGCAAAGACTGGATATCACGAAGGGTGAATATTTTGTGGTGAGCTTGCATAGAGAAGAAAATCTGGATATTAAGGATAATTTTAAAACGGTTTGCGGCTCGCTGAATGCAGTAGCCAAAAAATATCGGAAGCCAATTATTTTTTCTACGCATCCACGCACCAAAAAACGCATTGAAGATGAGGGCATTGTTTTTGATTCGCTAATTAGAAACGTGGAGCCTTTCGGATTTTTCGATTACAATTGTCTGCAGAAAAATGCTTTTTGCGTGTTGTCGGATAGCGGAACGATTGCCGAGGAAGCGTCAATTTTACATTTTCCAGGAGTATCCGTGCGGACGTCGACTGAGCGCCCGGAAGGTCTGGATGCTGGAGTGTTTATATTGGGCGGGATTGACGAAGAGAACATGCTTGAAGCTATCGAAATAGCCACTAAGACTGACGTGGACGAGACGAAGATATTAGTGCGTGATTACGATGATGTTAATGTTTCTGATAAAGTTTTAAAAATCATTGCTAGTTATATAGAAATTGTAAATGCGCGTACATGGAAAAAATAGCGCACGCTGAACCAGAAAATATTCTTCTACTATGTGACGTTCCTCCCTGTAATAATTATTCTGGCGGCATACATTTGAATCAGTTAGTAGAGTCTTTGCTGAACGCCGGGCATCGCGTTTATTGTTTTTGCGCAATTAGTCCGGAGCTGTCTCCAGCGGTGAGCGAAATGATGAACAAGGCGGTTGATTTTTGCGTGGCTATCAAGCCGGATGAATGCTCTGTGGGAACTGGCGGGCAAAAGAAGTATGAGCAGTCGATTCGGCGTATCACGCAGAAATGCGTGCGCTATGCCAGAAAAAATAATATCACTAAAATTTGGTGTCCATTGCAGGGCGAAGTGTTGGCGAAAGTTCTGGATGAGCTGAGCAAGGCCATGGCAATTCCGTATGTAGTGCAGATTTGGGACCCAGTGGAATGGTGGGCGCATGTCTGTAAATTTGATGAGGCTAGAACAACAAAACTCTTGGCAAAATATGATGAATTAGTGGATGGCGCGTACAGATGCATGACAGCTTCGCCCAATATGACCAGTTGGTACGAAAAGAGATTTGGCGATAAGAAATTCGTGGAAGTTACAACCATGCTGCGGGATGATTGCATGCCCAAATCGAAGACGGCGGGCCAAAAATTTGTGATTGCTATCGCAGGACAGGCCTATGCGAGTAATGGCATCGAGTCTTTATTGGATGCGTTGGAGGCGATGAATTGGAGATATGATGGAAAAAGTATTTATTTCCAACATTATGGAAATGGTGGAGGAGGCATTAATTTTGACAAATATAATCCGGAACGGGTACAGTTGATGGGCAATTACGCCCAAGCCGATTTGGCAAAACAGTTGGCAAAAGTGAATTTATTGTATTGCCCTTATTTCTTTTCTATGGACGCAGTTTTTAAAAAGGTAGCCGAGTTGTCATTCCCGTCTAAATTAATTACTTATCTATCGATTGGCCAGGTGCCAATTCTATCACATGCGCCAAACTATTCTTCGGTTGATACTTTTTGTGCGAAAAATAAATGCGCCTTTCGAATTGATTCGGACGATGCACAAAAGGTAGAACGGACGCTGAAGAGTATTCTGGCTAATTACGAAGACGAGAAAGCCGACATCGTGAAAAACATTTTGGCGGCAAGACAGAAGTTTCTGCCGGAGAATGTGATAAAGAATTTTTTCTGGGCATTGGATGTGGGAAATGCGCGTGTATTTTCGGAAAATGAAATTGCAGTGAATTTTCATTCTTTCACGGAAGAGTTTAAAAAGTTAATGTTGCGTCGGAAAATCGCGAGGCTGCCTAGAGGAGCCACGCGATATGGAGTGAGGGTAGTGCGATTCGTGAGTTCAGGGACCGTAAGATGGATGAACCGAGGTGTCGGTGATGTAAACTTTAGGGCGAAAGTCGGACAGAAAAAATACGTGCTGGAATTGAATAATATAGATTTGCATGGGTCGAGATTTAATGGATTTGATATTCAGAAGTTTGTAAATGCGAAATCACGTAAGATTTTTGTTCAGCAAATTGTCAACCACAAGGAGACTAATGATAAAAATGTGATTGAGCTATTCAAAAACCGGTATATGACCGAGTTCACTCACGCGATGTCGGGCGCTGAGGCGGAAATTATGAGGACGAAGGGAATGTTGTCGATTACAGGCGCGGCACTGGAAAATTCCGTCTACTACAAGCGGGCTGATATCCTGCATTTTCATATGTATCACAACATGTTGATGCCGAATCATTTCTTGGAATATGTTCCGGCGGGCAAGCAGATAATTTTAGACTTACACGACACGTATTTTTTGACGGACGACTGCAAATGTCAGAGCTGCAAGAAACGTCGCGGGAGTAGTGAGCCAATTAAAATGTTGGAGGTATTTAGGTTCGCGAACGATAATTGTCACCCGCTGAATAATCAGCGCGAGCAAATCCTAAACTCAATTGATGCAACATTTATTGTACATTCAAGTTTCATGTTGGATTTGTTTAAAAGGTCGCCAATCACAAAAGATATTAAAAACGTGCGACTCGTACCATTTGGGATAGACAGTGATAAGTTTGTTAATCGAGGGGACAATGCGAAGTTGCGAGAAAAATACAAAATACCAAAGGATAATATAGTTTTGTTTTGTCGGGCGCAGAAAGTTTTTAAGGGCATCGAATATATCGAGCAGGCTCTAGCGTTAATGGATGAGAAGCAGCAAATATCAGTCGTGACGGTCTCGGAAATTGGACATTTGAATTCTCTGAAAGACAAATACCAGATTATTGATTTGGGCGTGACGGGGGAAGAGGACAAATTAATTGAGCTTTACAATTTGTGCGATGTCTTCTTGGCGCCGTCGACCGAGGAGAGTTTTGGTTTCATGGCGGTCGAGGCAATGTCCTGCGAAAAACCGGTGATTGTGTTTGACGGGACGGCGCTTCCCTCCACGACTTTCGCGCCGAAATGCGGCTATGTGGTACCAAAAGGCGACGTGGAAGGGCTGAAAAAGGCTATTGAATTTATGATTACAAATAAAGGCGAGCGGGAGCGGCGTGGTAAATTGGGGAGAAAATTAGTACTCGAACATTATAAGGTAGAAGATTATTATCAGCGGAACTTGGAGTTATATGAAAGTTTATCTGATAAAAAATCTAGGAGGGTGACAAAACCGAATGGCGAGATTGTGCTGAATGCGGAGGCTAAATCTTTGCTATGTAGCTTAAAGAAGGTGCACGCAGGGTTGTTGCCAAGATATAAATTTTCGAATATTTTTCCAGAGGCATCAAAATGCACGAGCGCAAATATTAATCGCAAAATTGACTATAGTTCGGATAACATCCAGAATGTCTTGCGCGAGTATAATTCAGCGATTTATGATATCTTGAAGAAGAACAAGTATTCGGCGGCGAAGACGGTGGAGGCCGTGATGCCGGATTTGGTGATGAGGAAACTGCGAAAAGGAGGACGCCATGAAGACGAACTGTAAGGTATCAATTATCATACCAATTTATAATGGTGCCAAATATATGCGCGAGGCGATTGACAGCGCTCTAGCGCAGACTTATGAGAATATTGAGGTGATAGTGGTAAATGATGGCTCAACGGACAGGACCGATGAAATTGCAAAAACGTATGGAGACAAAATCCGGTACTTCGCCAAGAAAAACGGTGGGGTTTCGACGGCGCTGAATCTTGGTATTAAGAAAATGACGGGGGATTATTTCTCGTGGCTTTCACACGACGATGTATACGTGCCGGGGAAAGTGGAGCGAGCGGTGAGCTTCTTGTCCGAAAAGAAATTGTTAAATGGTAATGTTTTGGTTTATTCGGACTACGCCCTGATTGATGCGAAGTCGAAATTTTTGACAGACGTGATAGTTAACCATGAGCTGACTATGAGAAAACCCATCTATGCATTGTTGCGTGGGATGATTAATGGCAACTCACTGTTGGTGCCAAAGAAGGCCTTTGATAAGTATGGTGTTTTCGATGAAAATTTACGATGCGTACAAGATTACGAATTGTGGTTCAGAATGTCACGTACATATGATTTCGTACATATGCCGGGTGTGACAATACTGTCGCGTTATCATCCGAAACAAGCTACCAATAAGAACCCGCTGGTAAAAAGTGAGGGCGAAGTTTTGTGGCGGGAAATGATTGATTCTGTAAGCCAAAAGCAACAAGTGGAGTTGAGCGGAAGTGAATATGGCTTTTTCTGCCAAATGGTAAGATTTTTGAGAAATACCCCATATGATGGCACTCTTAGGTATTGCGAAGACAAGATGCTTGAGTTGGTGCCGGAAGAGATACCTAAAGAAGTTTATATGAACTATTCTAGGCCTCAAGTGTTTGGAGGGAATAAGATTACCAAGGCGATTCGGTTAGCTCGGCGAGAGGGGATGAAGAATGTGGTTTCACGAGGGGCGAAGAAGGTTCGAAAAAAGTTAAAAGGCGGTGGGGACAAAACGCAACAAAAAGCGGGAAAGAGATTCGGCGATGACGTCAATAAATAACAGAGTAAAGAGAACCGTAAAAGTCTTAATTAAAAAGCCAACGAAAATATTGTTGCGACCTCTTCTTAATAGATTAACGGAGATGAAAGCGGCTCAGGATGCTAGTTTGGCTAGGATTGATGAGCTATCGTCTGAAATTGAAAGACTTAGAGCTTCCAGCGTTTCGGACGGTTTTGAGTATGATGTCGACACCATAATGTATTATCACGGTGGGAGTGGTAACCACGGTTGTGAGGCGCTCGTGCGAACTATTGCTAAGGCGTGCGAGATAGACAGGAACCGTCTGGGGGTGTACTCTTATCGTCCAAATGAAGACACTAGGTTTAATACGCTCGATGTCGTGAAGTATTTCAAAAAATCTGATTTGAAGGCGGATGAATTGCTGGATGGTTACAGGGAGGGAACGGTCGCGCTTTCTATAGGTGGTGATAATTATTGCGGTTATCCAATTCCGCAGCTGGCAAAGTATAATCGAGATTTTCATGCTAGAGGAGTGAAAACCGCGCTGATTGGTTGTAGTATAGAGCCGGATAACCTGAAACACGGTGAGATTGTGGGGGACTTGTGTCAGTTTGATTTAATAACGGCGCGCGAAACTATTACCTATGAGGCACTAAAGAAAATGGGGATAAATAAGAATCTTCATTTGATTCCCGATAGTGCATTTCTTCTGCCAAAGAAATCTACGAACGTGAAATTGCGTGCAAAAACGGTTGGCATCAATGTTGGTTCAATGGTATCGAATGGGGTTGGCGAAAACATTGTGTATAAAAACGTGGTAAAGTTGGTGAAATATATTCTGGAAGAAACTGATTATAATATGGTCTTCATATCCCATGTGACCCAAGATTTTAATGATGACTACGCAATCATGAAGGATATATTTAATCGAATTGGTGATACGACGGGCAGGGTTCGACTGATAGGGGCGCAATATAGCGCTATGGAACTTAAGGATATCATTAGTCAGTGCTATGCGCTGGTAGCAGCAAGGACGCATTGTTCGATTGCGGCGTATTCTACAGGCGTGCCGACTCTTGTGCTTGGCTATTCAGTTAAGTCGCGCGGCATAGCGAAGGATATTTTTGGTACGGACAAAGACTATGTGAAGAACGTCCACGGCTTGAAGGATGACGATGAACTAATTGGCGCATTTAAGTGGTTGGATAAAAATTGCAACAAAATAAAGAAAGAATTGAGCGACACCATGCCGGCATATTGCCGCAGGGCAAAAGAAGTGAAACGGGTTTATGATGAGCTGAGAACTAATGTGCTGAAAGAAGAATTAACGGACGATGCGGTTTATTTTAGGGTGGATGGCAATGTGGTGGCTGCAAAGAAAGCAAAGCCTGGCAAATACAAAAAAGGCACGCTTAGTATTATAACTACCTGCTATAACAGTGAGAAATATCTATTTAGGTATCTCGATTCAATTTTGAATCAGACTAACCATAATATTCAGCTGGTGATTGTAAATGATGGCAGTACGGACAATACGGAGCAAATATTATTGAACTATGTGCCGGTATTAAACGCCAAAGGCGTGGAGGTGGTTTACCTAAAACAAGAAAATCGTGGCATTGGCGCCGGCTATGATTTGGCAATAAAATATGTGGATGGCGAATATTTTTGCTGGTGCGATTCGGATAATTTCTATGCGCCAGAATTTGTTGAGATAATCCAGGAGTGCGTTGCCCAACACCCAAATACTAAAATTCTGCGTCATGATGGATACATGGTCCCAGAAGACGAGGTTGAGGACCCAAGAATATTTGAGAAGACACATTTTCAGTGTTTTTCGGAGAGCGCCCCGTTCCCGTGCGAGAAAAATCTATTTATGAATGCAATCTTGGAGAGGAATTTTTATTTTGGAAATACTGTACTGAGTACTGCTGGGTTTGATGATGTGTCGGATCGAAAAATTTTCCATGCGCGGGCGGGTCAGAACTGGCAGCTGTGCCTGCCGATGTTTTATAACTTTGAAGCATGTCATATCGATGATAAATTATTCTATTTTCTGATAAACCCCAACAGTGTTTCGAAAGACGTATTCAATGGCGACAAATCCAGAATCCATCGCCAGTTGGGTGAATATGAGGCGATATTGAAAAACGTGATTGAGGAGATGGGGCCAAAAAATAAAACCTACCTGTTCAAACTAGTGAAGCAAAAGTATATTACGACGAACTTGATTTGGGCTAAGCAGAATGAAGATGATGAAAGAGTGAAAAAATATGAGACATTGTTTGACAAGTATGTTGCCGACGATAACGTGTATCAAAAAGAGGTTGATAAAATTGACGCGTCGGTTGAAAAATATTTAAATGAAATGAAATGAAAAAAATCACGATTGTAACCGTATACCCTTTTTATGGCGGTATCGAAAGGTTTGTGACTACGCTCGCAAATATGTTGGCGGAGGACAATGAGGTGTCGGTAATTTGCTTATACGGCAGGAAGGGCGAGTGGAAGTTCCCATTAGGCAAGAGTATTAAAATAGAATATTTGATTAAAAATGCTCCGGAAATGATTTCTTTAAAAGAGTTGATTGCGCGGCGAAAGGTGGGGCGTATTGCGAGCGAGATGCATCGTAGATTCAAGATTAGTGCCGATAGTAGAGCAGCCTTGAAGAATGCGCTAAGCGCACTGCGAAGTGATATCGTAATAACCGAACGCACACTGATGTCAAAATACGTGGGGAAATACTGCAATAATCGCACGAAGAAGATAGCTACTGACCACAACTATCATCAAAATGACAAAAAATATATAGAAGCTTTGTTAAGGTCGTTGAGGGGTTTTGAGTATTTAGTGGTGGCCACGGACGAATTATATAGTTTTTATAAAAATAAGATTGGCACAACTAAGTGCGTGAAGATTCCCAACCCATTAGGAGAGCTCCCGACTGTAAAATCCTCGTTAGAGCATAAAAACTTGATAGCAGTGGGTAGACTATCGCCGGAAAAGGGATTCGATGATTTAGTGAAAGTTTTTGGTTTAGTCCATGAAAAGCGACCTGACACAAAATTATTTTTGATAGGCGATGGGATGGAGTGGCCCAGAATCAGAAGATTAGTGGACGAGCGCGGTCTTAGCAAATCAATTATCATGCCTGGATTTTTGAACCAAAAAGAAATTGAAAAATATTACCGTCAAAGCTCTATTTACGTCATGACGTCTCATACCGAAGCCTTTGGCTTAGTATTGGCTGAAGCTATGAGCCATGGTCTCCCGTGCGTGGCTTTTGATAGCGCATCTGGTGCCCGCGAGCTACTTGGTGATGGCACGGGCATTCTTGTGAAGCGCCGTAGCTGCAATGATATGGCTAGCAAAATAATCAAATTACTAGATACTACACAAGAACGAAAAGTTTTGTCGAGGATGTCTCTGAAGAAAGTGCATGGATTCAGTTCAGAAAAAATTGCGTCTTCTTGGCAAAATATTGTACTGAAATAGAGTGAGGCTTATTTAGTTGACAATGAATTGTATCTTTGAACTGGCCACGTCGTAGACAACGGTACCGTTTTGGAATTTTTGTGTGATATCCCCCTCTGACCTGACTTGATTGGAAATCGGTCTGCCGATTTTGCCAAGGCTGCCGCCGTTTTGGGCCCAGTAGTTATAGATTGCGCCATGCGTTACTGCCCATGCGCCCGTGGTTGGATGAAATACTATAGTTCCATTTTCGAAGGTTTGCCATTGACGCATATCTGTTTCATAGCGTTGCATATCGATTGGTAACCCTACATGGACCGAATTTTCTAGGGCGGCTTTCCATCCTTTATATAATTCTGGACTCTGCATGCTGATGGCCAAACCTTTATCGTTAATCACCATCCCGCCTTTTTCAAAGTCTTGCCACTGCCACCCGTCTTTTTCTTGGGCAGTACTGGCTGGCTTACCTAAAATCCCAAGGGACCCTCCAAGGGAGCCCCATTTTGTATTTATAACGCCGTTCATGACCTCCCATGCTCCAGTGCTGGAGTGGTAGATAACAACTCCGTTTTCGAAGGTCTGCCATTGACGTCCGTCCGATTCCTTATTGGTGCCTGTTTTGGGTTTGCCAAGTGTGCCTAGGCTTCCGCCTAATTGCGCCCATCGATTATGGACCATGCCGTTCAGAACTTCCCATGACCCGGTGTCGGCATGGTAGATAACAACTCCGTTTTCGAAGGTCTGCCATTGGCGACCATCCGGCTCTTTATTTGCTCCCGTTTTGGGCTTACCAAGTGTGCCTAGACTTCCGCCTAGTTGCGCCCATCTGGTATGGATGACTCCATTCAGAACCTCCCACGCTCCAGTATCTGGGTGATAAATGATGGTGCCGTTTTGGAAAGTTTGCCATTGGCGACCGTCTGATTCGCGGTAAGCCTGGCTAATCGCTGGACCTATGAGGTCTTTGATTTCTTCATAACGCTCTTGTAGTTCGGTGCCGATAGATGTGCCCTGCGTTGGTCCGAACCACTCATTAAAAAACATGAAAAAGTTGCGGTTGCCGTAGGCGCCGCAGGTGGCGGTGCCGGGCCAAGCGGCGAGAGCGCCGGGGTTGGGCGTGTAGGGAGTGTAGTTGTAAAGCGCAGCGGTGGCGAAGTTTTCGATGTAGACTTGTTTGCCGCCGCAGGAGGCATCGGGAGAATATTGAATATAATTATTGCGGTTCGGGCGATAGCTGAAGCTAGCGGCGTTTTGTTTGTAGCGGTCGATTTGCCAAGCGGCGTTGGTCATTTGGTTGTAAAAACCGTAATGTTTGGAGTCGCAGTTGGCGGTGTTGCCGGGTCCGGTGTCTGGACAGGCATAGCCCATCACGGTGTTATACATATTACGAATAGGCCAATCGTCGGTCAGAATGTAGTTATATTCTTTTCGGAGCGTGACGAGCAGGACTTGGGGGTTGATGTTGTAGGTTTGGGCGGCGTAGTAGATAATTTCGGCGGCGGAAAGCATGCCTTCTGTTTTTTCGGCATTGGTGTCGAAGGAGGTTTGACGGGTACTAGGGTTTTCGTAGTAGTTGGTGAGACAAATATAGGGCGGGGCGTGGTAATTGGTGTTGCCGGCTGCGCGCATCATTTCGGCATATTTGTGGCGAGGCGTGCTGGGGTCGACGAAGTTGCCGTTGATATAACGGCCGCCGCCGACTGGCTTGGTCCCCCAAGTGTCACAGGCGGGAGTTTTGGCCTTGAGGAAATCTTCAATTTGCTTGAGGGTCATGGCGTCTTTGTTGTAAAAGATAGCATCGTCGATGATGTTGGCGGCGTTGAAATCGGTGGCCTTGACGGCGCTGACCGATTGGGGCGCGGCGCTGAAAAACAGGGTAGATGCGGCAATTGCTATGAGGATTAAATATTTATGGGATTTGGAATGATGCACTTGCGCTCTCTCCTTTTGATTTGGATGATTGATATTTTAGGACGACAGACCAGTCGCCGGGGTTGAATAGGTTTTGATTGATGTCGATGCCAGTGCAGCTGGTGGAGCTAGCGCTGCGGACAGGGTCGGACTTGTACGAGGCGGTTTTGCTGTGGGGGCCGGTGAAGGCGTAAGTACAAGTGCCATCGGTTTCTACGACGTCTGTGACAATGCCGCCGACAGAAACTTGGCCGTCTTCGACGCCGGAGTAGGTGATGATGACGGAGACGGTTTTGAGCGTGGCGGACAGGTCTTGGTTGTCTGGGTCGTGGTCGTCTGGGTTGGGCACGGCGCCTTTGTTGGGGTCTTCTTCGACTTGGACAGAGGAGTCGTCAGGGTCGTTATCGTCGGATGTGCTGTTCGAGGGGTTGCGGGATAGGAAATAGAAAACGCCGCCAGCTACGAGAATGCCCAACAAAATCAGGATAATAACGGAGGTTTTAGACCTTTGTTGATTTTTTTTGTTTTTCATGAATTTTCTCCGTTCTAATCTTAGCATGAGTGCACCGAGAAGTCAAGGTGGCGAAGAGGAGAAGCGCTAGATAAACGTGAAGTGCGTTGGGGTAGCCCGAAAAGAAATACCATTGGACGAGAAAAGCCAGGAGGATGCCCCAGAGAGATTTGTGTTTGACGAACACGCGGAAGAGAAGAATGATGAGTGTGGCGAAAATTATGAAACCGATGAGTCCGAGTTCAAGAAGGGTTTCGGTGTATTGATTTTGGGTGATTTCGGTGTCGCCCATTTGGTTGGGGAAATATTGATGGAGGATAAACCCGGTACTGCCGACACCAGTGCCGAAGATGATGTTGGTGGGGGTTTTTGACCACGCTTCGAGCGCCAGTTGGGAAAGAAGGTTGCGTGTGTCGGTAGATTCCTCGACATAACCGCCGAGGGCAGGTGCGTCAGTTTGGGGTTGGGCGCTGGGTAGACTGGTGGTGGTTGGTCGGATGTCGATAATGCCGAGGGATAATTGATGGACCGTGCGTGAGACTGCGGCGTAAAAATTGTCGTCGATTTTTGGATTGAGTTCCACCGCTGCGCCTTGGATGCAGAGTGAAAGTGTGAATGAGCAAAATATGATTGCGAGGGAGAGTAGGATTTGTTTGAGGTGCTGCCAATTGATGATTATGAGGACGATAATGCCAATGGCGAGAGCGTAGATGGCGCCGCGCGACATTGTGAGAAACATGGCAACGAGCAAAAGGATGAGGGCGAGATTTGGTTTGCGGTCGGTGGTTTGTTGGAGGAATTTGTGAAATAGAAGGAGGATGGGGACGAGCAGAAGACTGCCGAAAAATTGTGGTTCGATGGCAAAGCCAGTGACGCGGGCAAATCCGAATTGGCTAGCAAGGCAGCCACTACAGAGCAGTGAAACGCTTTGCGGCAGGCCGATGATTTCGGCTAGTATTTGGAAGAGTCCGAAAATGGACATGAGGCAAGCGCTGGCGATGAGGAACTTGAAAAGTGCGGGGAGGATTTTTGGGAAATTTTTGTACGACAAAAAAGCCAAGAAGCAAACGAAGAGGAGCCATGTCAGTCCAGAAATGAGCACTCCTTTGATGAGGTTGGGAGTCCAGAAAAGAGAGATGGTGCTGAGTAGGCAGAAAGCCAAGACTAGCCAGACGGCTTTGTTTTTGGCGAGCGCTGAGCGGTTTTGCCAAATTGGTTTTAGGTTCACGATGGCGAAAAATACGAGATAAATTTCTAGGAGCGAAAGCTCAAAATTCATGCCGTGGCTTTGGCCGAAATTGAGCATGGGATGGAAGCTGAAAAAAACCATGAACGGCAGGAGCAGCCACACGGATGTGCGAAAATCGACGACGACTTGGTCGAGGGCGAGAGCGCGTTTGATTTTCTGTTTCATATGTAACCTTATTATACGGCATTTGATATACTAGTATTATGAAGATATCTTTTGTGGTGCCTGTCTATAATGAAGAGAAGGTGCTGCTGCGCTTTTATAATGAGTTGTTTTTGCCGGAGGTGAAGAAGCTAAATATCGATTATGAGATTGTGTTTGTGAATGATGGCAGCCGCGATAAAACTCTAGAAATTTTGCATGAGCTGGCAAGCCATAATAGAACGGTGAAGGTGCTGAGTTTTTCGCGTAATTTTGGCAAAGAAATGGCTCTGACGGCAGGGCTGCGCGAGGCGATTGGTGATGCTGTGATTACGATGGATGCAGATGGACAGCAACCGCCAAGTTTGATTTGGGATTTTATAAAAAAATGGCGAAACGGTGCGGAGGTTGTGACTGGCATACGTGGCAAATTTGAGAAGCATGGGCTGGTGGCAAAAATTGGTTCAAAATTATTCTATTGGTTGTTGCGACTACTGGGTAACAAAGATACTTTGCCGGGCAGTACGGATTTTCGTTTGCTGGACCGGATTGTGGTGGATGAATATAACAAACTGACCGAGCATGGTCGGATTACGCGCGGGCTGATTGATTGGATGGGGTATCGCAAGGATTACATAAATTACGTTTACGGAAATCGGCTGGCTGGCAAGCCCAGTTATAATTTCCAGAAATTGTTTAAGCTGGCGATTGATAGTTTTGTGGGCATGAGCGCAACACCTCTTGTGCTATTTGGTTGGTTTGGTGCGATTATCACGCTATTGTCTGGGATGTTGGGGGCGTTTGTAATTGTTCAGCAAATTATTTTGAATGACCCGATGGGGCTGAACTGGACGGGGCCGACGCTGCTAGCGATTTTTATTACGTTTTTGGTGGGGCTGGTTTTGATTTCGCAGGCAATTACGGCGCTTTATATTTCGCATATTCATGCTGAGACTCAGGGCAGGCCGCTGTATATTGTGGACCGAAAGCGGTCGAGGAACTTGCGTGCAAAAAAATCTTAAACAGTGCATTTTGGGTTGTCCTTTGCTCGTGAACCACAAGGAGAAGGTGCGGTTTGTCTTGGTGGGCGGCATAAATGCCGTAGTGGATTTTGTGATTTATGGGCTGCTGGCGAATGTTTTGGGGCTGGTTGTGGTGGCTGCCAGTATGATTTCGACAGCGATAACTGTGCTGGGTGTGAGTTTCGGATTAAATTATAAGTTTGTTTGGAAGTCGAAAAAAAGCAAGCGTGAAACCGCGCCGCGCTTTGTGGCCGTGTCGCTATTTTCGGCCTGGGTGGTGCAAAGTGGCATAATTTGGTTAATCACGAGTCTTTTTGGTAGTGACGACGTGACGAATTTGGTGGCAAAAGTTGTTGGTATTTGTGTCGGGACGATTTTTAATTTCTTGGGCTACAGATACATTTTTCGATAAAAATGGTATAATAGTGACATTATGAAGCGAAACCCGAATTTTGTTTTTCATGTTTGCTTGGCACTCGGTGACATTTTGGCGCTGCTGCTATCTTTTACGTTTGCGTATATTCTGCGTGTGACTTTTACGGACCGGCCGTTTGTAGAAATTTCATCGATGTCTTTTATTGCGTCGGTTACGGCGTTGATACCGATTTGGCTGGCGGTGTTTTTCTTTTTTGATTTGTATTCTGGTACGGTTTATAAGCACCGCATTAGGGAACTAGGGCGACTGCTTTTGGCGTCGATTATTAGTATCACTATCATGATTAGTTTTTCGTATTTTACGGATTACGATATTTTCCCTGCTAAATTGGTGCCGATTTATGCTTTGTTGTTTAGTTTTGTGCTGTTGGTCATTAATCGTTCTGTGATTAAGGGGGTGCGGGGAATATTGTTGCGGCGGGGGAAGGGCGCGCTGCGGACGATTATCGTGGGGGATAGTTCAGCGACCAAATCGCTGATTCGGGAAATTGTTGAAAATCGTAAATCGGAATACAAGATAGTGGCGATTGTGTCAAATGTTGGCATTATTCCTGAAAAATTGCGCAAGTTTAGGTACGGGGCTTTGTCGACGGCGATTGAAGAGACGAAGGCAGATATTATTATGCAGGCGGATGGCGTGGATTTGCAGAAGAATTATCAGATGTCGGTGGACAATCATATGCGTTATGTGTTTGTGCCAGACCAAGAGTTGATTTTGTCGGGGAATAATGAAATTGAGTTTTTGGGCACGTTGCCGACGATTCAGATTAAGACGACGCCTTTGGCGGGTTATGGGCGGCTGGTTAAAAGATTGAGTGATTTGGTGTTTGGCAGTATTTTGGCAATATTGAGTTTGCCAGTTTTGCTGGTTTTGATGACGATTAGTAAATTGAGTAGTCCTCAAGCCAAAGTGTTCTTCAAGCATAAACGACTGTCAATCTATGGCAAGAGAGTTTATATTTATAAATTGCGTTCAATGAAGCCGGAATATAATAATATGAGTCCGGAAGAGGCGTTTGAAAAAATGGGGAAGCCGGAGTTGGCGAAAAAATATCGTGATAATGGCGACCAACTGCAAAATGACCCGCGAATTACAAAGTTGGGCAAGTTTATGCGCGCGACGTCGTTGGATGAATTGCCGCAACTCTATGGTGTGCTGAAGGGAGATATTAGTTTGGTTGGTCCAAGAGCGCTTGTGCCGGGTGAACTCAATAAATATCCGAATAAAAATCTGATTTTGTCGGTAAAATCTGGGTTGACGGGCCTGGCGCAGGTGTCGGGGAGGCGGGATATTTCGTTTGAGGAAAGGCGTAATTTGGACGTTTATTATGTGCAGAATTGGTCATTCTTGTTGGATATTCAAATTATTTTGCAGACTGCCTGGATGGTGATAAGGCGTCGGGGCGCAATATGAAAGTCGCACTAGTTTGCGATTGGCTAGATGGTGTTGGCGGGGCAGAACAGGTTTTGCGAGAACTGCATAATTTGTATCCCGAGGCGCCAATTTATACGAGCGTGTATCGTCCAAAAAAAATCGACTGGTTTGCTGGTGCGGATGTGCGGACGGGCTGGCTAAATGTTTTCCCGACTGGACTGCGCAAGTCTATTCCTTTTTTGCGCAATGCATATTTTAATGGTTTGGATTTGACAGAATATGATTTGATTATTTCTTCTTCTGGGGCAGAGGCGAAGGGCGTGAAGAAGCGAGCAGATGCGGTGCACATTTGTTATTTGCATGCGCCGACGCAATATTATTGGCAGAAACATGCGGAATATTTGGATGAGCCGGGGTTTGGTTTGTTAGACCCGCTGGCGAGGGCGATGCTGAAGTTGTCGGTGGGTAAGTTGCGCAGGGTTGATTTTGAATTTGCGCAAAGGCCGGATTTTATTGTGACGGCGTCGAACTATATTAAGGGGGAAATTAAGAAATATTATAAGCGGGAATCGACGGTGATTTTCCCACCGGTGGATGTGGCGAAATTTGCTGATAAAAAGAAAGCTGTGCGGTGCGGGTTTGTAGTGACTAGCCGCCAAGTGCCGTGGAAACGGTTAGATTTGGCGGTACAGGCATGTATGAATTTGGATGAGCAGCTGACTTTGGTGGGTGGTGGTTCGGAAACTGCGAAACTGCAAAAACTAGCGCATGGGCACGATAATATTCGGTTTTTGCCGACAACAGATGCTGTTGGTATTAAGAAGGTGCTGCGCGAATCGAAGGGGTATATTTTCCCCAGTTTGGAGCCTTTTGGGATTGCGCCGATTGAAGCCTTGGCGGCAGGAACTCCAGTGATTGCGTTTGGGAAGGGAGGTGCGACTGATTACATTGACGGTGGCAAGAACGGCGTGCTGTTTAAGGACCAGACGGTAGAGTCGTTGCAGGGAGCAATCAAAAAATTTAATAAGATAAAATTCAAAGATGGGGAGGTGGCGAAGTCGGCGAAGCGGTTTTCGAGTGAGCATTTCCGGAAAGAGTTCGCGAATTTTGTTAAAATGAAGTTATGAACACGCCGACCAAAAAACAGACTGAATTGCTTAATTTTATTGTGGAATTTACCGAGAAAAATGATTATTGTCCGTCTTATCGCGAAATTATGCACGCTATGCACTTAAGTTCGGTGTCTGCTGTGGCCGAGCATATTGAAAACTGTGTGACGGCTGGATTTTTGAAAAAGACGCCGAAGTCGGCACGTTCGCTGGAAGTAATATTGCCAGAGACGCATGAGGAGACTGTGGAGCTGTTTCGTGAGAAGATTGCTCAGTTAGAATCGGCTGGGGCGGACGATTCTAAGATAACCACGTTAACTGAGGCGGCAAAAATTTTAGAACTCGAGCTCTAGCAATTTCGGGCTGATTATTATAAAATATACGAATGAATAATAAGTCGATTGATGGGCTGAAAAGACGAACTGATTCAGAAACGAAGAAGCCTACGAAAACAAAACTAGCGGTGGCGCAGAGGCGGACGCCGATGAGGAGTGAGCTGAAAAAGATTGATGAGCAGCATGATGAGGCGATTCGGGATTTTCTGAGTAGCGTGAAAGATGATGACCCAACGAATTTGGTAGGGGAGTTTCCTGAGAGAAAAGAGATGGAAGAGGACAAAAAGCAGAAAAAGTCGCGGGGAGAAAAAACGAAAAAGCCAAAAAAGAAGCATCGCGCGCGCAGAATTATTTTGTGGACGCTGGGCTCGTTGTTTGTGATTGCCTTGGGCGCTGGAGTGTGGTTGTATATCCAGGGAAATGATTTGGTGTCGCGCGTGACGGGAGGCAATTTGATAGATGCGCTTTTGGCAGACCCAGATGTGCCGCTGGACACGGACCCGAAAACTGGGCGGACGAATATTTTGATTTTTGGTACTGAAGGGTACTCGATGGATGATTCGAATTATCCTGGGGCTCAGTTGACTGACTCCATCATGGTGGCGTCTCTGGACCAAGATTCGGGCGATGTGCGAATTATAAGTTTACCGAGGGATTGGAAAACGAGAACCTGTAATGCAACTAGCCGACTGAACGAAGTGTATTATTGTAACTACTATAAGAATAAAGGCACGATGGAAGGGGAGCGGGCAGGTGCGGCGGCTTTGGCAAGGGAGGCGGAAAATATTCTTGGTATAGGTATCCAGTATTTTGTACATGTTAATTGGCAGGCATTGGTGCAGATTGTAAATACGCTGGGAGGGATTGATGTGGCCTTTGTTTATCAGGGAACAGCTTGGACTGGCAGTGAGGTGGCGCTGGAGACTACGGACCAGCGGGGGTTGGCGGATTATTGGGACCCTAGAACGCAGGCGTACGGGATAAAGTTTGAGAACGGTAGGGCATACCATTTGGACGGAGAGCAGGCTTTAGGGGTGGCTAGGTCGCGCAACGAGTCCCGTGGTTATGGGGCAGGAGGAGGAAATTATAGTAGGGAACAGTTTCAGCAAAAAATTATTCAAGCTGTGATTGCGAAGGCGAGAAAAACCAATTTTGTGACTGATTTTATGAAGGCGTTGGGAATTAAAGATGCGGTAGGGGACAACCTTCGGATGGACTTTAAAGATACCGAGCTTAAAACTTTGTTCAAATTGGTGGGGACGATTGACTTGGGAGGGTTTAAGTCGATATCGGTGGAGGAGACTGATGACGGAAGGCGCTTAATTCGTAGTGGAGGAGCCGATGCTTTTTGTGGGCTGGGAACGAATGGAGTGGCCTACTCGTATCAATGTCCGACGGCGGGATTGGGTAATGTTTCGGAGATTCACGCCTATGTTGCACGTAGGTTGAGCTCGGATCCGGTAATGTCTGAAAATGCCCAAATTGTGGTAATGAACGCGACTAGCGCCTCTGGTGTAGCTTCGACCGAAGGGAATCGGCTGAAGGAAAAAGGCTACAACGTAGTGGGGACGGAAAATGCACCCGCGGCACTGGGCGAAGTTGAGGGCGTGAAGATTTATCAGAAAAATAAAGCTATGTCTGGTACGGCCAAGGCGCTGAAGAGTTTTTATAAGAACGTTGTGGTTTCAACAACAATTCCTGAATCCTTGACAAATGTGAAAGCTGATTTTATAATCGTAATTGGTAGCGGCTACGCCAACGACTTGGTTGAATAAGTTTTCCACAGTTTGACTTTTTGTCAATTTTATTTCTTGGAAATAAAAAGTCGTCGTTCCCTGCCCTCGCCCTCGCTGTGAGTTTCTACGTCTGAATAATCTTGGGCGATTTTGTGGACGACGCGTCGGTCGGCAGCATTGAGGTCGAGTGATTTGGTTTGTCCGGTTTCACGGACTTCGCGAATCCAGCCTTCGGCTTGGTCGGCAATTTTGTCAGCGCGTTGGCGCTTGTAGTCGGCGACGTCGACATTGACGCGAGTAATCTCGGCTTCACGGGCAGTCAGAGTGGTCATGACAATATGCTGCAGAGCGCGAAGATTGTCTGCGTTCTTCCCTATCAGCAGCGAGTTGAGGCTGGTTGATGGCACCGAGAGCTGGATGACATCGTCCTCGAGGGTGGAATAAATGGCCACGTTGATGCCAAAAAATGACAAGAGGTCCTCTAAATATTTAGTGGCAAAACGAATACTTTCGTCTTGGTTCATAACCCCCCTGCTCTGCCCACCAGTGATTTATTTAGCGTGCGCATTAATGCTTTCTCCGTTTATTTGATGCTTTAATGCGAGTGATATTTTCTTTGGATTTTTTGTTTTTAGTGGTTTTGTCGTCAACCACTATCGCCTCTTCGGCGGTTCTTAATTCCTTAAGGATTTTTTTATCGGCGGCCGCTTCCATTTCGGTGTAGTTGCGGTTGAGGATGATTTTTTGCTGAATGACGGTGATGCCGTTGCTGAACAGATAATAGAAGACGATGGCGCCTGGCATATTCATCATGATGAATAGCATCATGATGGGCATAAATTTGGTCATTTGGCCAGAGACGACAGAATTGAGCTCGCTTTGGTCGGCTTCTTTGCCCTCGGCGGCGTCTTTCATGATTTGCTTGAAGGAACGCTTGGCGGCCTGTTTTTTGGTGGGCATTTGCTGGCGGGCCATCACATACTGGGTGCCGGCGGCGATGAGGGCGAAGAGCAAGATGATGCCGGAGCTGACGCTGGCAAGACCAGCTTGGGCTGAGAGGTCTACTACCCCAAAGAGCTTGGGCTCGAATTTGAGTTTGGCGTTTTCAGGGTCGGCTTCCTGGTCGATAAAAAACTCGTTTTGTTGGCCGATGAGCTCGTCGATGCGGTCAAGTGGCCGAACAAAGGAATAGGCGGATTTTTCGACCGAAAGGGTCTCGATGCCAGTGGGGCGAACCATGACGTTGATGGCGGTGAAGAGAGCGATAAAGATTGGTAGTTGGAGAAAAAGCGTCAGCATCGAGCGGAACGGCTTGATGTTTTTGCGCTTGTATAGGTCCATCATCTGGAGAGATTCGAGCTGGCGGTTGCCTTTGCAGTTCTTTTTGATTTCGGCCATTTCGGGCTGCAATTCGCGCATCAGTCTGGTCTGGTGGAGTTGTTTTTTGAGAAGTGGCCACATGGCAACTTTGACGATGATGGTGAAGATGATAATGGCGAGGCCAAAATCGCCCACATAGTTGAAGATGACGAATAGGAGGTTGACGATTGGGCGTACAACAGCCATGTCTAGAAAATCAAACATATATAATATTATAACACCCCAGAGGGATAATTGCGACTATTTGTTGTTGGTTTTGGCTTGTCCTAGTAGGTCGCGAATGAGGGCTCTTAGCTCTGTGGAGTCAATGTCTTTAATCTCTTTGGTGTAGACAGTGAAGATGTGGTCGATGGGGGCCTGGAAGTTGGGCAGCTCTGTGCGAATGATTTCAAAAATGCGGCGGCGAATGCGATTGCGGGCAACGGCGGATTTGGTGACTTTTTTGGAGACGACGACGGCGAAACGCTGTTTGCTGCGGGCGTTATTTGCAAAAGTCAGTGAAATTTTGGGGTGACGAATAGTCGTGCCATGTCTGTAGGTGTAGCGGACGCCGCCACGGGAATGAAATCGGTATTTTTTTGCAAGCATATTCTGGTATTATCTTAGCACAAAAGAAGCCACCAGTTGGGCTGGTGGCTGATAGAATATGCTCTTAGACGGTGAGGCGGGCGCGACCCTTAATGCGGCGGCGAGCCAAAATTTTCTTACCGGCGCTGCTTGCGTTGCGCTTCCTGAAGCCGTGTTCTTTTTGACGCTGGCGCCTGTGTGGTTGATGGGTTCTTTTGGGCATATGGAATTCCTTTGAGAGTAAACTTCCTGTCCTCTCGGTTGCTTTTATTGTTAACTTAGTATAATACTAGCGTATTTTTCCACTTTTTTCAACTGTTTTTCCACATGGCAGTTCCCTATTGGTGGCATTTTTGTGGAAAAAATACCTCTGTTACTGGAGTCAACTATTAGAAAATAACAAAAGCGACTATTATACTGTGGAAAAATCGGTATAATTATTAACAGTAATGGTCATTGGGAGGTTTGAGGCTTATGCAGAGTGAGTGGCAGGGTGTGTTAGATGAAATTCGACGCAGCGTGTCGGAGATGGCCTATGGCACTTATTTTTCAACCTCTCGCTTGATTTCGTCGGAGAATGGGCGGGTAATGATTGGCGTACCGAGCGTTTTCATCAAAACGCAGATGGAGCGTAAATATAATGCTGTGATTAGGGCGGCGCTGCAGAGTACGGGGATGACCTATAAGAGCCTGGAGTTTATGGTAGGCGCGGGTGAGCGGAGGGCAATTCGGCGCGGGATTGAGGTGTTGCCGAATATGAAAACTGTGCCGACAAGGTCGGCGGTAAAGAGAGTGGCAGTTAGTAGTGGTGAGACGGGGCTGAATGCTAGATACCGTTTTGATAATTATGTGGTGGGAGATAATAATAATCTAGCGGTTAATGCGGCGTATGCTGTGGTGGAAAAGCCGGGCGCGCGCTATAATCCGTATTTTATATATGGTGGACCTGGGGTCGGTAAGACTCATTTGATTCAGGCGATTGGTAATGAGATTGTAGAAAAACATCCTAATATGCGGGTGCTCTATATTACGATTGAGCAGTTTTATCATGATTTTGTGGAGACGATGCGTAAGAATCAAGGGGGGTTCACGGATAAGTATCGCAAGGTGGATGTTTTGATTGTGGATGATTTTCAGTTTATTGCCGGGAAGGAACGCAGTCAGGTGGAGTTTTTCCACACCTTTAATGAGCTGCACCAGAAAAATAAGCAGATTATCGTGAGTAGTGATAGGTTGCCGATGCAGATTGCCGATGTGGACACGCGGTTGTCGTCGCGCCTGATGGGTGGGGTGCCGATTGATATTCAGTTGCCAGATTTTGAAATACGCTGTGCAATTTTGAAATCGAAGGCGGAATTGATGGGGGCGGAAATTGAAGATTCGGCGATTGAGTATTTGGCGGACAATATTAAGACTAATATTCGTGAGCTTGAGGGGCAGTTGCAGCGTTTGATGGCTTTTTCCGAAATGAGGGGTGTGAGTCCGAGCGAAATTATCAGTGATGGTTATTTGGATGGCGAGCAATATCATAAGAGTAAGGCGTTGTCCCCTAAGCAGATTACGGATAGAGTGGCGAAGTTTTATAATTTGAACACGAAGGATTTGTTGGGCACGAGTAGAGTGGCGCAAATTAAGACTCCGCGACAGATAGCGATGTACCTTATGAGTGAAGAGTTGGGGTTGAGTACAGTGAGGATTGGCCGAGAGTTTAATAAGGACCATACGACGATTATGCATGGCGTAAAGAAGATAAAGACAGATATGAAGTTGGATTTTCATTTGCGACAACAGTTGGCGGCACTGCGGGAGAAGATTTATGCTTGAGTTGGGAAAAGTGGCGAAAAAGTCGGTGGATAAGCTGGGGGAAAGGTTAGGGAGTTGTGGGTTGGTTGTTAAAAAGTTTATTCAAAAATTTATTATGGATGTGATGTGTGTGGATTTTGGTGGTGTAGTGTGGAAAAGTAGTGAAAAAATTTACACACAAAATTTGTTCGATTCCATCTGTAGGTTGAGGAGTTTTCCAGTTTTTGCACATATATCTACTACTGCTACTTATTTAAATAATGAATATACAAATAAAGGAGGATTATGGAAGTAAAAATACTACAAGAAAGATTAGCTAGGGCTTTGAATATTGTGAGTAGGGTGGCAGCAAGTACGAGGGCGGCGTTGCCGATTTTGAGTAATATTTTAATAAGGGCGGAGGGGACGAAGTTGACGTTGACGGCGACTAATTTGGAGCTGGCGACGGTAAATTATTTGAGCGCGAAGGTTGGTAAAGAAGGGACTATTACAGTTCCAGCGAAGCTTTTAGCAGAGTTTGTGTCAAATTTGCCAAAAGGTATAGATGTGGAGATGGTGGTGAGGGATAATAAGTTGACGGTGAAGGCCGGGCAGTATAAGTCGGTGATGAATGGTATTGTGGCGGATGATTTTCCGGAGTTGCCACAGATTGACGAGAAGAAAGCAGTCGTGTTTAAGGTTGGGGTGGAGGATTTTCGGAGTGCGGTTTCGGAGGTGGTAGTGGCGAGCAGCAATGATACGACGCGGCCGGCGTTGACTGGTGTATATTTCAATACTTTTGAGGAAGCATTATATATTGCGGCGACGGATGGTTATAGGTTGGCGGAGCGGAAGTTTATAGAGAAGGTGGTGAGTGAGGTGTTTACGATTGTGCCGACCACTTCCCTGCAGGAAGTTTTGCGGTCGATTACGGATGATGTGGAAGAGATTGAGATTTTGTTTGATGACGCGCAGGTGCGGTTTAGGTTGGGGGAAATTGAAATTACATCGAGGGTGATTGATGGTAATTTCCCGGACTATCGGCAGTTGATTCCGAAAAAGACGGATGTGGTGGTGGAGCTTAAGAAAGATGAATTTGTGCGGATTACGAAGATGGCAGCGCTGTTTGCGCGTGAATCGGGTGGCTCGGTGGTGTGTGAGACGAGGAAGATTGATAAGCAGTTTTTGATTAGTGCGGTGGCGTCGGAGCTGGGGGAGAATACTTCTTATATTGAGGCTGATGTGAAAGAGGATGGCAAGGTGGTGCTTAATTCACGGTTTTTGATGGATGCGCTGAATGCGATTGGTGAGGATGGGTTGAGTTTTGGTTTTTCTGGCAAGTTGTCGCCAGTGGTGGTAAAAAATACTAAAAATAAGGATTATACTCATATAATAATGCCGCTGAAAAGTTAGATGAATATTATTGAAACGGTAAAATTAAGAAATTTCCGAAGTCATCGGGAGTTTGTGCTGGATTGTAATAAGCCGACTACGCTGATAATTGGCGAGAATGGTAGCGGGAAGACGTCGGTGCTGGAGGCAGTTTATCTGGCACTGCGCGGGAAATCTTTTAAGGGAGTGGATGCAGAGATGGTGCGGCGAGGTGAGGAGTTTTATAAAGTTGAGCTGGTGAGAGGCGATGGTAGTGTTGTGGCGGTGCGGTATAATGGCGTGCGTGAGTTTGAGGTGGATGGAAAAAAGACGCGGAGATTGCCAAAGAAAAATAAATATCCAGTAATATTGTTTGAGCCGGATGATTTGTATTTGGCGGGGTCTTCCCCGTCGAGGCGACGAGACTATTTTGATAAATTATTAGTGCAGCTGAGTGAAGAATATAGTGCGGCGCTGAGTAAATATAATAAAGCTTTGAAACAGCGGAATGGTTTGCTGAAAAAAGAGTTGGTGTCGCGAGATGAGTTGTTTTGTTGGGATGTGATGTTGGCAAAATATGGGGTGGCGCTGAGTGTGGCGCGGGATGGGTTTATTGGGAAGATTAATGAGCGGTTGACGGAGGTCTATAGAGATATCGCGCAGAACAAGGATGAGTCGGAGATTAAGTTTGCGGCAAAAGAGTGGGATGAAAGCAGATATTTGGTTGAGCTGGCGCGGCTGTTTGAGCGAGATTGTTTGGTTGGTCATACGACTTTTGGGGCGCATCTAGATGATTATGCTTTTTGGTTTAATGGCAAAAAGGCCGACGGGTCGGCTTCGCGGGGTGAGGTGAGGAGTATGATTTTGGCGCTGAAATTTATTGAGGCGCGAATTGTTCAGGAGGATACTAATAAGAGCCCATTGGTGCTGCTGGATGATATTTTTTCAGAGCTTGATGAGGTGCGACAGAGACATTTAATTAATAATTTTAAGAATTACCAGGTGATTATTTCGGGGACGAATGTGCCGGATGAGATGGGCGCTGGGGTGAAGCTCTAGAGGCGATTGGCTTGGTTGAGGATATCTACTGGGATGGATGGGGCGTTGAAGGTGGTGAGGAGTAGTTGGGGGGTGGTGGCGAAGGCCCAGGAGTCGCCGCTTTTTTTGAGGATGACTTTGAAGTGGGCATAGGAGTCGTCGGAATTGAAATCGTAGGCGTAGATGGTGGTGAGATAGTAGTCGTCGGTGGTGTGACCGGGGCCGAGGCGATATTGGTCAATGATGCCGGAGAAGCTAGCTCTGATGAAGGCGGCGGGGGTGGTGGCGCTTTGCATGGAGGGGGGGGGGGGTGGTTGTAAGAAGGGGTTGGGGGGGGTGAAGGAGATAT
>Ga0099364_10001443_pt1 | contig 39286 bp, 33 predicted proteins | sample TergutTh196P3_FD_73070 | JGI IMG/M metagenome (GOLD analysis project Ga0099364, IMG submission 73070) | Microcerotermes parvus P3 segment gut microbial communities from Pointe-Noire, Republic of the Congo - Th196 P3 | ecosystem: Host-associated > Arthropoda: Insects > Digestive system > Gut ... | reverse complement strand
AGTGCCATTTGCTGTGCAAGCTCGCTTTTCTGCCGGTCGATCTTTTTCACATTGGGCAATAATTCATCATAGATATTATAGACATTCTGATTATCGCCGTCAAAATCAATGCCTGACAGAGGTTCCAATATATTTGCTGTCAGCCGGCGGGCGATTATATTCGCCAAGAGCAAAACAAGCAGTGTCACCGCGGCGATCGCGGGCAGGACAGCCATAAACACGCCCGCTATACGGCTCATGGTTTTAGATACCCGCAGGACATTTCCGTCATCCAAGCGTATGGCATAAAAATACGTTTCTTCGTCCAGCGTGCTTGAATACCGCATCGCATCGCCATATCCATATTGCAGCGCCAAGCGAAACTCTTCCCGGTCGCTGTGGTTTTCAAGGGATGATGCGGCTGCCTTATTATCAAGCAAAACAGTACCGTTCGGCGCGATAACGGTTATCCTCGCGGCATCCGGGCTTAAATTTTGATAATCGGCAAACTCCAGGCCGTTTGCCGCACTGCTGTTGAGCAAATCAGCGGCAAGCACAGCCCGGTCCCTGATTGCGGTAATCTCCCTGTTGCGAATCGCGTTATAAACAATCGCGCTAACCGATGCCGACAGCAGCAGCGCACTAAGAAGGATCAATATCAGAAAATTTATATAAATTCGTTTTTTCATGGATTATTCTCCCAATCTATAGCCGACGTTTCGTATGGTTTTGATATGCCCTCCCGCCGCGTTCAGCTTTTGCCTGAGTGAGCGGATGTGCATATCAAGCGTGCGGCTTTCACCCTCAAAATCATAACCCCAAACCGCCTCCATGATTTTATCCCTGCTCAAAACAATTTGTTTGTTGAGCATCAGAAAGTGCAGAAGCTCATACTCTTTATATGTCAGCGCAACGGGTTTGCCGCCTGCGCTCACGGCGCGTTTGGCATTGTCGATCACTATGCAGCCAAACTCTGTTAACCCATCCGGCGCGGCACGGCGCAGAACCGCGTTGATGCGGGAGATAAGCTCCATCACGCCGAATGGCTTTGCGATGTAATCATCCGCGCCCAAATCCAAGCCTTTTACTTTGTCGAACTCGCTTCCCTTTGCCGTGAGCATGATAACCGGCAGGGTTTTAGTCTGAGCGGCGTTCCTAAGCCGCTTCAAGATAGCCAGCCCGTCATCGCCCGGAAGCATAATATCAAGCAGCACGAGTGCGGGCAAGCCCTCATCAAGCGCTGTGAAAAAATCCTCGCCGCATTCAAATCCGCTGGCCTCAAACCCGGCGGATCTAAGCGCGTACAGAGCTACCTCGCGGATATCGCCGTCGTCCTCAACGATATAGATTTTCCGCATAATATTACTCCTCTGCGACATGGACACCCGTTATAGAAAACACAACCCACTCGGCAATGTTGACAGCATGGTCGCCGATGCGCTCAAAGTATTTCGCGATCATCAAAAGATCCATTGCCTGTTCGCTGTTTGCCATATCGGCGCGGATCAGCCCCATCAAATCATGCTTGACGGCGACGAACAAATCGTCAACAATATCGTCGTGGGCGATCACCGCCTTAGCCAGCCCCAAATCCTTTTTCACAAACGCGTCGATGCTGTCCGTTACCATCTTTACCGTAGCCGACGCCATCTGCGGGATATGCTCCAGCTTCTTGATGTAGGGGGTCCCCGCAATCATAATTGTAATCTCGGCGATGTCGGCGGCCTGGTCGCCGATGCGCTCCATATCGGTAATCATTTTCAGCGCGGCTGAAATCAGGCGCAAATCCCTTGCTATAGGCTGTTGGCGCAGCAGCAGCTTTAGGCATAAATCTTCTATGTCTTTTTCTTTTTGGTCAATCTCCTGGTCGTAGTTGATTACTTTTTTCGCCAAAATTATATCCTGCTCGCGCAGTGCCTGTGTAGCCAGCGCGATTGATGTTTCGATCAGCGTTCCCATCTCTACAAGCATATTGTTAAGCAAATCCAGCTGTGCTTCAAATTTATTACGCATTATCCAAACCTCCCTGTGATATAATCCTCGCATCGCTTATCCTTCGGCATGGAAAAAATCTGTTCACTCTCGCCGTATTCAACCATCTCGCCGAGCAGGAAGAACGCGGTCTTATCGGAGATTCTCGTTGCCTGCTGCATGTTATGCGTAACGATTACAACGGTATACTCTTTTTTCAGCTCCGATACCAGGTCCTCAATCTTGGATGTGGAAATCGGGTCAAGCGCGGATGTCGGCTCATCCATCAGCAGGACATCCGGCGATACCGACAATGCCCGCGCAATACATAATCTTTGCTGCTGGCCGCCGGAAAGCGACAACGCGCTTCGTTTCAGCCGATCCTTGACTTCCTCCCAGATCGCCGCATCCCGCAATGCTTTTTCCACGATATCGTCCAGCTTGTATCTTGACTTTATGCCGTGGGTCCGCGGGCCGTAGGCGATGTTGTCGTATATGCTCATGGGGAACGGGTTTGGCTTTTGGAACACCATGCCAACACGCTTGCGCAGCAGGTTGATGTCCATATCGCCGTATATGTTCTCACCGTCCAACAGAAGGCTGCCGGTGATCTTACAACCCTCGATCAGGTCATTCATGCGGTTAAGGCTTTTAAGCAGGGTAGACTTCCCGCAGCCGGAAGGCCCTATAAAGGCTGTAATCTCATGGGCTTCAATATCCATAGAAACATTTTTCAACGCCTTGAAGTCATTATACCACAGCTCGACGTTGCTCAGTGTAAATTTATCCATCTATCCCTGCCCCTTTATAAATCTTTTAGCCGCAGCACCGCTCAACCAGTTTATGATGATAACAATAACCAGCAGCACCACGCCTGTAGCCGAAGCCTGATTGACGTGGAAACCCTCATTTGCCAGTGAATACATATGCACCGCAAGCGTCCTGCCGGAGCTCATAACATTTGACGGTATCTGCGCGATTGTGCCCGCGGTGAACATGAGCGCCGCGGTTTCGCCCACAACCCTGCCTATGGAAAGGATCACACCCGCCAAAATCCCCGGCACGGCGCTGGGCAGCACAATGCGGAAGATAGTGCGCAGCTTGCCCGCGCCAAGCGCAAAGCTTCCCTCGCGGTAGGAATCAGGCACACTCATCAGCGCTTCCTCGGTTGTGCGCATGATGAGCGGCAATATCATAATCGACAGCGTAAAAGCGCCCGCCAGCATGGAAAACCCCCAGCCCAGCGCCATGACAAAGAACAGCATCCCAAACAGGCCGAAAACGATAGACGGTATCCCCGACAGCGTTTCGGTGGTAACCCGCACAGCCTTGATGAGCTTATTGCCGCTGCCCGCGTATTCCACAAGATATATCGCGCTGAAAATCCCCGGCGGACCCGCTAAAACAAGCGCCAGAACCACCATAACAACCGTGTTGATGATTGCGGGCATCATCGAAACATTCGTGGTAGTATATTCCCACTCGAACAGGCTTAGAGTAAGATGCGGCAATCCGCGCACAAGTATGTAGCTGATGAGGAACAGCAATACCGTAAACGTGATGAGCGCGGCAAGCACAACAACCACAAACAAAAACCCCGAAAACGGGTTCTTCACATATCCGCGGATTTTATCCTTCCATGTAACTGTGTTAATCGCGTTCATCAGTATTTTTTCCTCCCCTTGATGAGGTTAAACAGCAGGTTAATCATGAGGATGAAAACAAACAGCACAACGCCTGTGGCAATCAGCGCCTCGCGGTGAAGCTCGGCGGCGTAGCCCATTTCCATGACAATATTCGCGGTTAACGTCCGCACACCCCGGAACAGGCCGGTCGGCATCCTGGTTTGGTTCCCCGCAACCAGGATAACAGCCATAGTTTCGCCGATTGCGCGGCCTATGCCGAGAATCACGCTTGTCATGATGCCCGAACCGGCGGCGGGCACAACCACAAAGAACACACTGCGCTCATGGCTTGCGCCCAGCGCCACCGAGCCTTCGTAATAGCTTTCAGGCACAGCGCGGATAGCCGCCTCGCTCACACCGATAATCGTGGGCAAAATCATAATGCCCAGCAGGAGTGACGCTGTAAAGATGCTCTGGCCGTTGCCGCCGAACTGCTCGCCGAATACATCGCGCACAAACGGCACAACCACAATAAGCCCGAAGAATCCGTAGACGATCGACGGTATTCCCGCAAGAAGCTGTGTAGCGGGCTTGAGGAAGCCATACAAAACCGGCGGGCAGAATTTCGCCATAAAAATCGCGGTAAGCACCCCAACCGGCACACCCACGATAATCGCGCCCGCCGTGACATAGATACTGCCTAAAATCATGGGCAGTATGCCAAAGAGCGCAGGGATATCCCCGGGTGCCCACACCCGCCCCAAAAGAAAGCGGAACACGCCGATTTCGGCCATTACCGGTATGCCGTTCCAAAACAGAAATACGCATATTAGCAGCACCGCCAAAATAGAGGCGGTAGCTGCCAACATGAATACGTATTTCATAACAGTTTCTCTCAAATGCTTAGTCATACGTATTATTCCTTTATTGTTACTTAACGTCAGCCCATCTGCTGACTTCCCCTGTGAAGATTTGGCGGATTTGCTCGATGGTCAGATTTTCGATAGGGTTACTTTTATTGACGATTACCGCAATCCCGTCCATGCAGATTGTGATTTCCTGATGGAGCTGTTCCATTTCGGAATCCCTGATCTCGCGGCTGGACATCCCGATATCAAGCAGACCGTCGATCGCGCCCGTAATGCCCGCGCCGGAACCGGTGCCATGCACTTCAATAACCGCGCCCGGGTTAATCTCAAGATAATGCTCCCTCAGAAGCTCCATTACCGGGGTCACAGAAGTCGAGCCGCCTATTACGATCGTACCTGCCGCTCCGTTCGAGGTAAAAGCAGGCGGGTTCTGATCAATCGGGATGTAGCTTATGCCGATGACATTCTGCCCCTCTACAGACATAATAAAGTTGATAAAATCAACCGCCACCGGGGAAAGGTTGTCCTGGGTGATAATAATAAACGGGCGGGAGATTTTGTAGGTGCCGGTTAGGATATTTGCGGTGGTCGGCGCTACGCCGTCAACATTGACCGTCTTGATTGTGTCGCCGATAGAGCCGGTGGATATGTAGCCTATGGCGTAGTTGTCGCCCGCAACATTGGTCATAATCGCGTTTGTGCCGTTCTGGATGCTGGCTTCGGGGCTGGTCATATCGGTCGAGTTGCCGTCTACTGTAACCAAAACGCCGGTCAGCTCAGTGAAAGCGCCGCGTGTGCCCGAGCCGTCCTCACGGGATACGACGGTGATGTCCCTGTTTTGATTGAAGCCGCCGGCTCCCCCCGCGCACCCGGCGAATGACGCCGCCGCCATTATCGTGACAAGTAATACTGCGATGATTTTCTTCATAACTGATTTTACCTCCGGTTTTAATTTAAGGCTGATTATAACCGATGCAGGTAAAATCTAAATACAGCTGCGTGTAAAATTTGTGTAAAGTTTTGATTGTTCGCAAATTTGTACGGGCGACCCTTGCGGTCGCCCGTATTATACGATGCATCGCGATAATTTGTTTGTAGGGTCGGGGTTCCATCCCCGACCGCGAATATCCGATTCGACTTTGACGGTCGGGCATGGAAGCCCGACCCTACAAGTTTCCTTCCTTCCTAAATCCTAAATCCTTAATCCTTAATCCTGCGGCGCTCCGCGCCGCCCCTCAAACCTTCGAATTCCTCAAAATAACCGATGCCCGGAACATATTATTGCCGGCTTCAAATATCGCTTTGCCGTCGTATTTCCCTGCCAGGGCTTTGATTGATGGGATGCCGATGCCCTCGCCCTCATGCTTTGAGGAGATAAAGATGCCGTTTTCCTCCCTTATTTCACCGCTGAAGCCATTGTCAACCCCAAGGCAAAACATATTCCCCGTAATTTTGGAGCGCATATTGATAAATCTTTCACCGGTTGTTTCCCTTGCGGCGTCAATGGCGTTTTCAATTAAGTTGCCGAAAACAATGCACAGGTCGGAATCGCTCACGCCCATATTTTCCGGTACATCCAGCTGCGCGTCGAATTTAATGCCTTCGGCTCCTGCCAAGCTCGCATAATGCCACAGCAGCATATTCACGGCATAATTCTCGCAAAAGATTATTTCCGTATCTATCGGCAGGGACTTTGCGTATTCGCTGACATATTGTTTTAGCTTTTCGCTGTCCTCCGTATCAATATAGGCCTGAATAAGCGACAAATGATGCCGCAGATCATGCTTTGCGGCTTTGGTTTGGTTTATATGCTCACGCAGCGTTTTGTAATGGCTTTCCTGTAATTCCAGCTGCCTTGCCGTAGCTGCGATTGCCGCCTCCAAATCCTTGGCATACTCAATCTGGACGCCCGCGTAAAGCAGCAGTACAGTCAGCGTTATGCCGATATTTATCAGTGTTATCCCGTAAAACAAAAACTGTATAATCATGGTAATAATCGGCATAAACATATACATCAAAAAAAACAGGGCCGCTATTTTCCTCATAATTTTCCGATAATAGATTATAATCCCCGCATTTATCAGCATCCCCGAAAGCGGTATAACCTGCGACAGCCAATACATCCCCTGCCTTTGGTACTCGTTGTTTTCGTTGATGATGTAATACATTCCGTTAAACTGCGAAACAACTGTAAGTAAAATCCCCGCCCCGCACAGGAAAATGACGGTATAGACAAATTTGCTTTTGAATTTTACTTTAAGCGATATATATGTCAGCAAATAAGCCGTCACCGTGAGCAGTACAAGGTAGCCGAAAATGTAGTGCAGAAAATTTGCAGCCCTAACCGTATAAAACGCCCAGCGCTCCGGCCGCCCCCTCCCCAGCCACGCGGCGAAATCAAAGAGCGCCACACCGATATTGCTAAGCACAATACCGCAGAACATCCGCTTCATTCGCGAGCTTTTGTCGCTTCCCAAAACCAGGCTGATATAAATCAGCAGGCATATACCGATGCAAAACAGGTCAAGCCCCATGCTTATATAGTTTACTGTAGTCATACTCCACCTCGCAGTAAAAATAACAGATAGTCCATGTATGTCTGCTTGATTTTCAGCTTATCGTTCCGCCTTATGGGGATTAAGTCGCCGCCCTTTATAACAAAGTCATTCTCCGCCATGTCTTCGATGTAATACATATTCACAATGAAGCTGCGGTGCGTCCTAAGGAAAGTAGATGAGCTGAGCTGCCGCTCGATCTCTTCAAGCGGGCAATAGCATTTTATTGTTTTCGTGGTGGTGTGTATAAGGCAAAGGTTCCTCAGCACCTCAATAAAGCGTATGTCTTTGAGCAGGAGCCGTGTTGTTATCCTATTGGAAAGCACCTCGATGAACCGCATGGAATCGCCGAACCTCTTCATGCAGCGGTTAAGCACCTTTTGTACTTCGCTGTATTCTACGGGCTTTACGAGATAACTAAGCGCATCGACAGAATAACCGTCCAACGCGTGTTCAAGGCTTGTTGTTGTAAGTACAATGATCATTTCATCGTCAAATTTGCGTATTTCCCTCGCGGTTTCAATCCCGCTTATTCCCGGCATATATATGTCCAGAAAAGCAAGCTTGGTATCCTTCCTCTCCGGAGATTCAAGAAACGAAGCCCCATCCGCGTATTCTGTTATCTCTGCTGTGCATCCGATATCCCCGAAAAATTTATCCGCCATTTTACGCAAAGCCGCCCGCTCGGATTTATTATCATCGCATATGGCAATCAGCATTTTTATCACCCCCGTTTATTTTAACCGGTTACAGCACCAATGCCATTATACTATATTTCCTCGCCATTGATAATATCTGTTTCTTCTTTCGGGGGCATGGCTATGTCCACCGGGGGCAGGATTATTTCGTCATCCTCAGGTGGGTCTGAATTTTCTTCCTCAGGCGGGTCTGTGTCGTCTTCTACAGGCGGGTCTGTGTCGTCTTCTTCGGGTGGGTCTGTGTCGTCTTCCTCGGGCGGGTCTGTGTCTTCTTCCTCAGGCGGGTCTGTGTCTTCTTCCTCAGGCGGGTCTGTGTCCTCGGGCGGAAGCTCCGTGTCATCGTCAATGGCTTCATGGCCACAGCAATCTTCGTCACAGCAATCTTCGTCACAGCAATCTTCGTCACAGCAATCTTCGTCACAGCAACTTTCATCGATTTCTTCAAAATCGAAGCCAAAGGCGAAAAGCCCCGCCATGCTGCCGGTGATGGCGTATGAGTTCAGATTCGGGGGATTCGGCACGTTTGCGATAAGCACCTGAACCGCCGCGCGATTGCCGGTAGTAATGTTTTCGCCGTGTACGTTATCTGCTGCACCGTCGGTTATTGGGCTGCCGTTTACGAGGGTACTGGCAGAGGCATAGCTGTTTGCCACTTGACTGCCGATGCCTCCATTTCCCGCTATACGCTTGCCGTGACCGTTATCCCCTTCAACCTTTGAGCCAACCGATACGCAATCGGCTACCCGGCTGCCGCTTGAGCTGACGGCGCCCTCACCTTCGTTGTAGCCGGTTATTCCGCCAACATTAGCCGTACCGGAAACATTGCCGGTATTTACGCAGTTTTCCACCGATGAACCCGTACCGGGACCGCCTGCAACGAAGTAACCGTTCCGGCCCACTACGCCGCCGATGTCATTTGTACCGTTTACCGTACTTGCGTTATGGCTGTTTGTCACTTTATTATTATTCCATCCCACAATACCGCCGACCCATTCACCGCCGCTTATCGTGCCGGAAACATAGCATCTATCCACTGTCCCGTCGTTAACCCCGGCAATGCCGCCCATATGACTAGCCCCGCCTGTTATGCTAACCGACAGTAGGCTGAGATTTTTCACCGTCCCTCCCGTACCTATTGAATTGAACATACCGACATGGCCCCAATCGGTGTCCGATACTATTTTAAGCCCTGAAATTGAACGGCCTGCGCCGTCAAACGAGCCTGTAAGTTTATTATTGTTATCGCCTACTATTACCCAGTTGCCGCCGGTCAAAGTTATATCGGCTGTCATAATATAATGATCATCAAGCCCCCATGCTGCATATGTTCCTGCTGTGCCGTGCCCGACCGCACGCAGCTGCGCTTCAGTCCCCACCCGGTACGGGTCGCCTGTTGTACCGCTTCCGCGGAAGCTGGAGATTGTCAGCGTTCTGGTTGCGGTATTTGACATATTGTAGTTGTCATTGCCCGCTTTATTAGCCGTTACTGTTATAGTACCCGCAACTGTGGCTGTGATAACGCCCGATGGAGTAATTGTCGCCGAACCTGTTCCGCCCGTCACCAACCATGTCACCGCCCCTGATCCGCTCCCGCCTGTTGTTGTCAACTGAACGGGTCCACCGCCGGCCGCCAATGAACCGGGATCGTTTATGCTTAACGAGGCTTGGTTCGCCTTGCCGATAGTAAAAGTCTCCGTTACCGTGCCGGTATAATTGCCTTGCCCTGTTATCGTGAGTGTTGCGGTACCGGCGTTGGTGTTGTTCGCAAAACCGAAGGTGTAGTCTATCTCGGGGATTAACAGTGTACTCCCATCCGTGACAGTATAAATCGGCAATTGCGCAGACCCGGTATAGGTATGAGTGCTTGTAACGGTTATTACGGTTGTGCCGGATGAAATCGCTTTAGCGCTGACCATAATATTAACGTCGATATTTTCCACAATTTCATAATTAACTGTATCAACCGGCGTAAAAGTCGCTTTATGCGTTCGCTCTCCAGCATTTCCGACAAAATCGGTTGGCGTTTCCCACTCCCAACCGGTAGGTAACGTAACATCGCTCAACTTCTGTCCATAGGTCGCCGTTAAGCCGGTCGGAACAGTATAGACAGGGTTCGCCTTGCCGACGATAATGCCGAGTTCTGTGCTTGCAGTGTTATAGTTAGCCGTATCAGCCGGCGTGAAGGTTGCAGTATACGGATTGCTCCCAACATTTCCGACAAATTCGTCCGGTTCTTCCCATTCCCAGCCAGCAGGCAACTCAACATCGCTCAACGTCTGCCCATAAGTCGCCGTTAAGCCGGTCGGGATAGTATAGACGGGGTTCGCCTTTTCGACAGTAACGGTAACATCGATATCTTCTACAATGTTATAGTTATCCGTATCAACCGGCGCGAAGGTTGCGTTATGCGTTTGCTCTCCGACATCTCCGACTAAGACAGTAGAATCATCCCACGCCCAACCGCCAGGCAACTCAACAGCGTTTAATACATCGCCATAGATTGCCGTTAAGCCGGTCGGGATCGTATGCTCTGGTGTCGCCTTGCCGACTTCAACACTTAGACTCATGCTTACAGTGTTATAGTTATCTGTATCAACCGGCGTGAAGGTTGCTTTATGCGTTTGCCCTCCGGCATTTCCGACAGGGGCGGTTGTAATTTCCCATGTCCAGCCGGCAGGTAATGTAACGGTGCTTAATTGATCTCCATAGATTGCCGCTAAGCCGGTCGGAACAGTATAGACGGGTGTCGCCTTTTCGACAGTAAAATTCTTCGTTACCTCACCACCATAATTGCCAATACCTGTTATCGTGAGCGTTGCGTCACCGGCATCGATATTATCCGCAAAATCGGCGGTGAAGTCTGTACCTAAAGTTAATTTTATACCATTGTCCGTGACAGTGTAATCCGGAGTTTGCGCAGACCCGGTATAAGTAATAGGGCTTTCAATTGTTATAGTTGCGCCTGTTAACGATTTGGGGGCGATAGTAAAAGTCTTCGTTACCGTATCGGTATAGTTGCCTTTACCTGTTATCGTGAGCGTTGCGTCACCAGCGTTGGTATTATCCGCAAAACCGAAGGTATAGTCCGTACCGGAAATTAACATTGTGCTGCCGTCCGTGACGGTGTGCTCGGGCTCTAGCGCAAACCCAGTATAAGTAATATGGCCTTCAATTGATATGGTTACTCCTGTAAGCTCTTTGGGGGCGATAGAAAAAGTCTTCGTTGCTGTACCGGTATAATTGCCTTTACCCGTTATCGTGATTGTCGCGGTACCGGCATCAACATTATCCACAAACTCGGCGGTGTAGTCCTCTTTGGTTAATTCTATTCCGTCGTCCGTGACGATGCAAGCCGGCTCTAGCACAGACCCGGTATAGGTATGAGTGCCTTCAATTGTTATAGTTGCGTCTGTTAACGATTTAGGGTCGATTGTAAAAGTCTCTGTCGCCGTACCAGTATAGTTACCCTCACCCGTTATCGTAATTGTCGCGGTACCGGCGTCAACATTATCCACAAAACCGGCGGTAAAGTCTGTTCCCAAGGTTAATACCGTGCTGCCGTCCGTGACAGTATAAACCGGCAATTGCGCAGACCCGGTATAGGTATGAGTGCTTGTTACGGTTATTACGGTTGTGTCGGATGAAAACGCTTTGGCGCTGACCGTAACGGTAACATCGATATCTTCTGCAATGTTATAGTTATCCGTATCGCTCGGCGTGAAGGTAGCAGTATGCGTTTGCACTCCGGCATTTCCGACAGGGGCGGTTGGAGTATCCCACGTCCAACCATCAGTTAACGTAACCTCGCTCAACGTCTGCCCATAGACCGCCGTTAAGCCAGTCGGAACAGTATAGACGGGGTTCGCCTTTTCGACAGTAAAATTCTTCGTTACCTCACCCCCATAATTGCCAATACCTGTTATCGTGAGCGTTGCGTCACCGGCATCGATATTATCCGCAAAATCGGCGGTGAAGTCTGTACCTAAAGTTAATTTTATGCCGTTGTCCGTGACAATGTAATCCGGAGTTTGCGCAGACCCGGTATAAGTAATAGGGCTTTCAATTGTTATAGTTGCGCCTGTAAGCTCTTTGGGGGCGATAGTAAAAGTCTCCGTTACCTCACCGGTATAGTTGCCTTTACCCGTTACCGTGAGCGTCGCGTCACCGGCATCAACATTATCCTCAAAAGTGGCAGTGAATTCCGTTCCTAAAGTTAATTTTGTGCCGTTGTCCATGACAGTGTAAACCGGAGCTTGCGCAGTTCCGGTATAGGTATAAGTGCCTGTAATGGCTATTACGGTTGTGTCGGATGAAAACGCTTTGGGGCTGACCGTAACGATAACCTCAATATTTTCTACAATTTTAAAATTATCTGTATCATCCGGCGTAAAAGTCGCGCCATGTGAACGCTCTCCGACATTTCCAACAAAATCGGTTGGAATTTCCCACGCCCAGCCAGCAGGTAACGTAATGGTGCTTAATACATCACCATAAGTTGCACTTAAATTGCCCGGGAGAGTATATTCGGGATTCGCCTTTTCGACAGTAACGGTAACATCGATATCTTCTACAATGTTATAGTTATCCGTATCATCCGGCGTGAAGGTTACAGTATGCGTCCTCTCTCCGGCATTTCCGACAAAGTCGGTTGGCGTTTCCCACGCCCAGCCGGTAGGTAATGTAACATCGCTTAATACATCGCCATAAGTTGCCGCTAAGTCAGTCGGGACAATATAAGTGGGAGTCGCCTTGCCGATAGTAAAAGTCTCCGTTACCGTACCGGTATAGTTGACAATGCCTGTTATCGTGAGTGTCGCGTCACCGGCGTTGGTATTGTCTGTAAACTCGGCGATGTAGTCCTCTTCGGTTAGTTCTATTCCGTTGTCCGTGACGGTGTAATCCGGAGTTTGCGCAGACCCGGTATAAGTAATAGGGCTTTCAATTGTTATAGTTGCGGATGAAATCGCTTTAGCGCTGACCGTAATATTAACGTCGATATTTTCCACAATTTCATAATTAACTGTATCATCCGGCGTGAAAGTTGCAGTATGCGTTCGCTCTCCAGCATTTCCGACAAAATCGCTTGGAGTATCCCACGCCCAACCGGCAGGCAGATCAACGTCGCTCAACGTTTCTCCATAGGTCGCCGTTAAGCCGGTCGGGGCAGTATAATCGGGGGTTGCCTTGCCGACGTCAACGCTTAGACTCATGCTTACAGTGTTATAATTTACCGTATCGCTCGGCGTGAAGGTTGCTTTATGCGTTTGCACTCCGGCATTTCCGACAGAAACGCCTGGAGTATCCCACGCCCAACCGGCAGGCAGATCAACGTCGCTCAACGTCTGCCCATAGATTGCCGTTAAATCGGTCGGGGCAGTATAGGCAGGGGTTGCCTTAGCGATAGTAATGCTGAGTTCTGCACTTACAGTGTGATAATTTTCCGTATCGCTCGACGCGAAGGTTGCTTTATGCGTTTGCTCTCCGACATCTCCGACTAATACAGTAGAATCATCCCACGCCCAACCGCCAGTTAATGTAACGGTGCTTAATTGATCTCCATAGATTGCCGCCAAGCCGGTCGGGATCGTATGCTCGGGTGTCGCCTTGCCGACTTCAACACTTAGACTCATGCTTACAGTATTATAATTATCTGTATCTATCGGCGTAAAAGTCGCGCTGTGCGAGTTTGTACCAACATTTCCGACAGGGGCGGTTGAATCATTCCACGCCCAGCCGCCAGTTAACGTGACAGTGCTTAATATATCGCCATAAGTTGCCGTTAAGCCGGTCGGGGCAATATAAGCGGGGTCCGCCTTTTCGACAGTAATGGTAACCTCGATATTTTCTACAGTGTTATAGTTATCCGTATCACCCGGCGTGAAGGTTGCAGTATGCGGATTGCTCCCAACATTTCCGACTAGATCAGTTGGCTCATCCCACGCCCAACCGGCAGTTAATGTAACAGTGCTTAATTGATCGCCATATGTTGCCGTTAAGCCGATCGGGGCAGTATAGACGGGGTTCGCCTTGCCGACGATAATGCTGAGTTCTGCGCTTACAGTGTTATAGTTAGCAGTGTCACTCGGCGTAAAAGTCGCGCTGTGCGAGTTTGTGCCAGCATTCCCGACAGAAGCGTCCGGATTATCCCACGCCCAGCCGCCAGTTAATGTAACAGTGCTTAATACATCGCCATAGGTCGCCGTTAAATCTTCCGGGACGGCATAGGCGGGGGTTGCCTTACCGACAGTAATGTTGAGTTCTGCGCTTACAGTGTTATAATTAGCCGTATCAACCGGCGTGAAGGTTGCAGTATGCGGATTGCTCCCGGCATTTCCGACAAAATCACTTGGAGTAGCCCATGTCCAACCGTCAGGCAACGTAACTTTGCTTAACGCATCGCCATAAGTTGCACTTAAATTGCCCGGGACGGTATGCTCGGGTGTCGCCTTCTTAATCTCAAAACTCCCGATTTTTTCCCCCGTATAATTACCACTCGAAGTTGCGGTTATGGTATAATTTACCGTTCCAGCGCCTGTATTATCGGGGGCATAGCTTATTACTATATCCGCCACTTCATTTAACAAAGTGCCGTCTGCTACGGTTATGGTATGCGCCGCGCCGTTGTAAACGGCATTTGCCGGAAGCGTTACAGTGATATTGCTGACATCCCGTTTGCCGATGGTAATTTCAAGGCTCGCACTTGCGTCATTATAGTTACCATCGCCCGCCTTAACCGCCGTTACTGTTACAGTGCCCGCGCCTGTGATCGTGAGTTCGCCTGTTGAATCGATTGCAGCCGCTGTCCCTGTCACCGACCACGCCACTGTCCCCGATCCGTTTCCGCCCGATACTGTCAACTGAACAGGCGAATCGCCAAAGGTCAGCGTCCCGGGTTCGGTTATTTCAAACCCGGTTTGGTCTGCTTTGGTATTCGGCACTTCGGGTATGGTTGGCGGCGGCGGCGTTGGCGGTTCGGGTGTATTCGCAGCAGGTGGCGGAGCTGCCGGTGGTTCGGGCGCAGTAGTGACAGGCGGCGGGGTCGTTGGCGTTTCGGGCGCAGTAGTGACAGGCGGCGGGGTCGTTGGCGTTTCGGTCGCAGAATTGACAGGCGGCGGAGCTGCCGGTATTTCAGGCGCAGTAGTGACAGGCGGTTCTTCTGCCGGAGGTTCGGGTGTATTTGTGACCGGCGGAGGATTTATGCGGATATCGCGTTCATCATCGCCGGCGGGGACATCGCGGACCTCGGGCACAGGCAGCGTCGGCAGGACCTCATCGGCTTCTGACGCAAAAATAAACTCCGGCTCGGGTTTTGGCGGGGCTGTTTTCCCATTTTCATCCGATGTTTCCCGTTCCCCTAAAATTTCGCTTATCATATTTAAGAGATCGGGATTTACTTCTACCGCTTTAGGGCTCCTCAAAATTTCCTTGAGGATTTCGGTGTCCAGCTGCTCAAGTGTCACGGCGAAATTATCGGGCGTAACGCCCATATCCAATTCGGTAATATTTTGGGTACCGTTTATCTCTTCATCCAGTATGCGGACGCCGCCGGAGCTGATCAAAAAACTGCGGGTGCCCACAGCTTCGCCATCGTCACCGGTAACCGCCAAGTCAAATCGGACCTCGCCGTCTATTACCTTCATCCTTGTGTAGGGGTTTTCCTCGCCGCCGTCAAGCATACCCATGCGGCTGTATATAAGGACGTATTCAGTCCCCCTCACGCCTGCTATGGTGTTTGCGGCGCGGATTTCATTGCGCGAGTTATTGTTAAGCTCAACATCAACGCGGTTTTTTATCATTCCCTCAATTAAAGAAATAGAGCTGTCATCCCGCCCATGTCGGTTCCAGATTGAGTTTATCGATATCGCGGTAAGCTCCCCGCAGACGACCTCTTTGCGGTAATAGCTGATTGTCACCGTCGAATTTAACTCGGTAATTATCATATCCCCGTCCGATAATGTCATGCCCCTGTAAACCGCGGTATATCCCATCCCTCCCGATTTGTAGACATAGGCTGTCCCCCGAAACGCGGTTACGGTCGGGGAATCTTCACCCAAGGCACTTGCGCGCAGGGAAAACAGCACCAATAAAGGCAGCAGTGTTATCGCTATTAAGAAAACGGGTAACAGCTTAATCCTCATCATAAGGATTCACTTTATCCCTTCCAGATTATATATCTGTATCCCTACTTTTTTGTTTTTTACATTCAAAATGCCTAAATCGACAACCTCGACCTTGTCCTTCACCAATTGATAGGTGGCGTCGGAGAGTATGATCTGGCCCTTTTCCGCGTTTGATTCAAGCCGCGCCGCAGTGTTCACGGTGTCGCCGATTGCGGTGTAGTCCATTCGTATTGCGGAGCCCATGTTGCCGACGATCGCCGAGCCCGTGTTAATGCCGACCCCAAACTGCAAATCGACGCCGTAATCGCGCAGTATTTCATCCCGCAAGGCAATAGAGCCCTGTTTCATCGCCCAGCCCGCCTTGACCGCGAGCATGGCGTGATCCGCCAATTCATTCGGGGCGTTGAAAACAGCCATTGTCGCGTCGCCTACATATTTGTCAATGGTCCCGCCGTTTTCCTGGATAGACCTGCTTGTCAGCTCCAAATATCTGTTGACCATGCTGACTACCTTCTGCGGTGGGTTGGCTTCCGAAAAAGCCGTAAACCCCCGGATATCCACAAACAGCACGGTAATAAATCTTTCTGTCCCGCCAAGCTCTATTTTCGCGCCGCCGGAAAGGATTTCGTTTACCACCTCCGGCGCGACATAACGGCCGAACAGCCCTTGAATATGCTGTTTTTCCGACTGTGCCGAAAGGATCCCGAGCGCAAGGTTCAAAGCATAGCAAACAATAAGGAAAACGATGCAGTCGCCCGATTTAACAATAACGTCAAACCGCAGGTAAAGAAGCTTGGTCCCTATAAGCGAAACCGCCGTCAGCGCAGCGGCAGAGCAGGCGGCGGGAAGGGGCTTCAGCTTATAAAACAAAAAGGCGGCGCTCAGCCCCAAAACCGCCAAAAACACAGAATTAAGCTGCCACGGGGCTTCCCGCTTATAAACGCCCTCCAGCATGGTCTGCAGTATATTCGCGTTGATCTCCACAGCGTAGGTCGGTGCGCGGCGGTCAAGCGGGGTCGGGAAATTTCCCGTGCCGATGCCCTCCGCGTAAGGCCCCACCAAAACTATCGCGTCTTTGAGCATCCCCGGGTTATATTCATCATTGATTACCCCCCAAAGGGAAAGCACGGTAAAGCCGCCCGGCTTCGCGGCATAATTTATAGGGAAGCTCCCCGAGCTGTCAAGCGGGATGTCGATAAAATCCTCGCCGGTGTATGTTCTGTAAACCTCGTAGGGGAGCGAATATTTGGTGATATCACCGTATTTGAAGGAGGTGAGCGAGCGGCGCATTACCCCGTCACGGTCCGGCAAAACATTGATAAACCCCGTTCTTGCCGCTTTTTCCAATTCTTCAAACGGGCCTATATAATCCTCGGCGGTAATTTGATAGGCGCTCTCTGCCAGCACGCCTGTCGCGGCAAGGACCAATCTGTCCGTTTTTTCCGCGGCGCTTACAAGCGCGTTATCATACTCCTCGTTATCGCTTAGGTTGTCATACCATACATTTACCCCGATAGCCGCCGCCCCATATTCGGTCAGCTTTTCTATGGTATCGGCAATGTAAAAACGGGGCCACGGCCATCTGCCGATTTCCATCATACTGCGCTCGTCCATGCCGACTATTATTATGTTCGGCGCCGCCTGCCGCTCCCCGCATATGAAATTATCATACACAGCGTTATCCAAAGCGGGAAAAGCGCCCGAATACTGTACCGCGCCGAATATTATAAGTATTAAAAGAGAAGCCGCAATTTTTATTTTATTATACATATCCGTTAGCCTCGCAGTATATGTTCAGCCAAATCCGGCGGGATACTAAACGCTATCAGGCTCAGCTCCGGGAACCATTCGAGATGATAGGGAAAAAGCCGCTCTATTTCCGTGAGGGTCGTAACCGTAACGCCTTTTAGGATAAAATAATCCTGATCAAGCTTCAAAAACGTGTCCCTGCCCGCTGCCGTTATGCGCAGTGTGCCTGCGCGCTCGTCAATATTTACATCAGCGCCGAGGGCTTCAAAAAGGGGGCGTATTGGCATATAAATGCTTTCTGCGGTATTCCAGGGCGGCACCCTGCCCATATCGACCATACCGCTTCCAATAAACACGCGTATGTCCCCGCTGTACGAATACCGCGAGCTTACGGATACACCGGTTAGGGAAAGCATATGGCCGCGGGAGGGGCGCCCCGCCATTATCCTTTCGGTCATGGGGACGGCGATAACCCTGTTATTGAGCGAGTCGGATATGTAAAGCTCCTTGCCGTCGCTGCAAAGCCCCTCAGGTCGCGTCAGCTTGATATTCTCGGCGGATAGATAGTATGACCCTGCCGCACCGCTCCCCGCTAATGTGATTACCTCATCGCCGGTAATCAGCCGCACGGCATGGTTCATATTGTCGGCAACGGCTATCGAGCCATCCGTCAAAACGGTTATATCGCGCGGGAAATTAAACCGCGCCGACAAAATATCCCCGTCAATATAATCCCCGCCCGGATAACCGTAACTGACGCTAGTCTCGCCGGGAAAGCCCGCAACGGTAGAAACGGCCCCGCCGAAGATTTTGCGGATTGCGTGATTGGCGCTGTCAGCGACATATAAAGCCCCGTCCTCCCCGAAGCACAGCCCGCCCGGCTCAAAGAACATCGCTTCCATAAGCGCCCCGTCTTTATACCCGCTTTGCTCGGGCGTCCCCGCATAGAGCGAAACCACGCCGTCTTCGTCAATGACGCGTATGCAGTGATTGAGGGAATCGGCAACATAAATTAGGCCGTCTTTTCCCATTACGGCGGCGCGGGGCGAGTTAAAGCGCGCCTCAAACTCCTTGCCGTTTTTATAGCCGCTCTCCCCGCCGCCCGCTATGGTTATGACAAACTCCGCGTCAACGCGGCGTATGACGTGGTTCCCCGTATCGCAGACTATAATGTCGCCGTTTTCGCACACAAACACGCCCGCAGGTTTCATAAAAAGCGCGTTTTCACGGTAGCCGTCAACCAGCGCGCCTGAATCAAGATACGACAAACCGTACTGCTCCGGCATACCTATCCGCCTGTTTCTGTCCCCGTCTATAATCTGTATCCTGTCGCACATATAATCGGCGACGACTAAATAATTCTCTGCGGTCAGGCTTATCCCCGCCGGGCGGTAAAACTCGTCGGAATACCGCTTCGTGTCCCATATGCCGTCATATACTTTGATTTTTGTTGTAAGGACGGCCTCCGCTTCCCCCGAAGCGCTCAAAGCGGGAACAGCACTTCTCGAGGCGGTAATGGTATTGGACACAGCAATAACCGCCGCTGACAGTAAAACCGCCGCTGTTATTATTAAAATGAGTACCGGCCTGCTTTTAAGCTTCTCTCTCACGGATTTTTCCTCATATACACGACGGTTATATATCAACTTTCATGCCGTCCGCCGATGCAAATGTATCGGCGAATATCTCTTTTGCCGATTTTTCAAGCGCGTCTATATCGCTGTCCGTCATGCCAAAGCCGTAGTGATACAAGGCGAGCCGTTTCGCCTGCGCACGCTTTGCCAGTGCGGCACACTGTTTTGGTGTGGAGTGCCCCCAACCCGGTATTTGCTTTCCGTCCTCAAATGCGCAGTCGCTTATGATAAGGTCCGCGTTTTTTGCAAATGCGGCAGTTTTTTCATCGGCATCGGTTTCCCCCAATTCAACATCGGTCATATAGCAGACCGATTTCCCGCCGTAATCCAGCCTGTAACCCAACGCCCCGCCGGGATGGTTTAGGCATACAGTGCTGACAGTCGCCCCGTTATCAAGCCGGATTATTTCGCCGCCGCCGGGATTAAGGCAGATAAACTGAATATTCGCGCGGAAAACGTCTGACCCCACGGGGCAAAAAGGGGGCGCGAGCGAGAGGTCAAGCATATCCTTCACGCTGCCTTTACCGTATATGCCTACGGAAAGCTTCGGGTTGAACAAAGCCTTCCAGAACAAGAACCCGTTTATGTGGTCGGCGTGATAATGGGATATAAACAGGTTTATTCGCTTATCCCGAAAATTCTCTAAATCTTTATAGCCGCATATCCCCGAGCCCGCGTCGAAAACAACACTGTCCCCGCCCGCGCGGACAGCGGCGCATGAAGTGTTTGTGCCGTAACGCGCCCTCATCCTGTTATTGAATGAGCATGAACCGTTTGTCCCGAGGAACATTACCTCAAAATTACCGCCCATATATACCCCTTTAGAGATTAAATCATATTTTTTATATGCGAAATCCTCTGCATACTTTTCCGCAAAAGCTCCTCCCGCGCGTAGCTTACAGTTGTGTTTGCCACTAAATAACTTTTTGCCTCTTCATAATTTTTCAGAAAAATGCAAAGCTCCGCCATCAGTATGTTAATCATCATGTAATCAGCCGTCGACATATCGGCATCATTAAGCGCCATATGCTCCCTGTAATACTCAACCGCGTCCCGCGCCGCATATTCCATCAGCCCTGCACTGCCCATATCGCTGTAAAGCCAATAAAGCCTGTGCCAAGTTTTTGCAATCCGCAGCTGGGGTCCCGGTGACTGCGTCTGCTTTAAGCATAACAGCTGGAGGTGATGGCTTAATATGGCTTCATCCAAGGTAGGCGCCGTAAAGTCGGCAAAGCCCGTGAAATTCTCGATATTCTTAAATTGGTTCCCTATTATTGTTATATTTGGGGAAGCTTTGCGCTCCTTTGTAAATTCGCTGAAAATATCGCAGTAATTGCAGTTGGGGCAGATTACGTTTGTATAAAGCAGTATGTCAAAGTTCTCGTATATGACCCTTTCGTCATTTGTCCTGCTGACCTCTTTCAGCTTAGAAAACAGCGGCACTTTGCCGAAATGGGCCGACCCGCAATAAGGGCAAACGTAATGCGCATCGGTCAGCATCTCCTCGGCACCGGTAGTATTTTTCCTGTCAAAACGCGGGTGCCCGTCCGGCAAGAGCGTTATTAAACCCTCCGCGTTTTGTTTTATTTCTATCAAAGATTCTTGGTCGCCGCCCAAAATGGCGTTTAGCTCCCTTACCCTGCCCGCCAAAAACTGCATATTATCGAAGCTGCAATCCAACGGCTGCGGGTCTAATAAATTTGGCGGCAGTTCAGGCACAGTTTTTCCTGTGGCACGCACCAGGCCTGCGGTAAATTCAGCGCGGGAGCTTAGCGTTTTTGTTATCTTTACCGCAATATCGGGGTTTTCTTCAATCAAAAAAGCGAACTTATCGTTTTCGATAATAACGGCAAGCCCGGTCGCCTCCGAAATAATCGTCGCGCTTCTGGGGCTTTTGTCAATCATTGCCATCTCGCCGAAAAACTGCCCCGCCGTTATTTCGGCGATGCGGGTCGGGAAATCGGTGAAGGAGCTTATGTATACGCCAAAAGTCCCCTTGATGGGGATGTACATGGTATCTCCTATATCATTTTCCATGAGGACAACTTCGTTCGGCTTAAAAATCTTCACTTTTCCGTATTTTCGGAACACATTCAAATCAACCATTATCCCAGCCACCTTTGCCGTTTTCACTTTAACAAAAGCAAAAAACATTACAGAGATTACTATCATCTTACGTAAATTGCCGCGATAAGACAATAGACATTATGTAAACGGTCATTTTTCGGGACGAATGATTTCAGCGGCGGCGCAGGGCGCCGCAGGTTTTAGGATTTAGGTTTGAGGTTTTAGGGAAAGGACGGCACGACAAATTTCTTCCCTTCCTAAATCCTTAATCCTAAAACCTAAATCCTGCCGAAGGCCGAACCCCAAAATAAAACCCCTCTCATAAACACTAAGCTTATGAGAGGGGTGAGAATTCGCAGATTGGATTTAACTACATCCACCGCTTTGGGGCCTGCGCCAAAAGCACGATTTGTGCTAAAAGCAGCTTGCCTTGTTCCATCGTGTTAAACGCGCCCACGCTGACCCTGACCGCCCCTGTTTGATCCGTGCCCATTTTTTTATGCGCCAAAACAGCGCAGTGCAGCCCGCCCCTCAACGCGAACCCGCACTCGGACAATGCCGCTACAACATCCTCTGAGGGCATACCGTCTATGTTGAAAGAAACCACAGGCAGGTGCGTGCCTTCAAAAAATCTCTTCGTGTAGACCGTCACGTTGTCCATATCCCGCAGCCGCTCGTAGATCATTTTAGCAATGCGCATTTCGTGGCTGTAGATTTCGGCAATTGAATTACACTGTAAATACTCGATCCCCGCCATCAGCCCCATAATCCCAACTGTGTTCACCGTGCCGCATTCCAGGCGTTCCGGCATATCGGGGGGCTGGCAGAAATCGGCGGACATGGTGCCGGTCCCGCCCTCGATGATTGTAGCAAGCTCATGCCCCCTGCTTGTTATAAGCAGACCTGTCCCCGGCGGCCCGTACAGCCCCTTATGCCCGGACGCACACAGGAAATCAATGCAGTCCCGAGTAACGTCAATGTCAACAACCCCTGCTGTCTGCGCGGCGTCTACAAGGAACGCTATGCCGCGTTCGCGTGCCATCTTGCCGATCCTTCCGACCGGGAGCTTTATCCCCCATACGTTCGAACCGTGGGTACAGGCGATCAGCCTTGTTTCCGGTTTGATCATCCGCTCAAATGCCTTTACTGTTTCATCCTCGTCCTCGCAGGCTTCGGCAACGGAATATGTAATCTGCCCGCGTGCCGCAATAGCGTGGATTGGACGTAGTACAGAGTTATGCTCTAGGTCGGATATTATCACATGGTCCCCTGCACGCAGCCGGCCCTTTATCGCAAGGTTAAGCGAATGTGTGCAGTTGCTCGTGAACACCACATGGGCGGGGTCCATCGCCCCGAAGAAACCGGCGGCCGCCTCCCTGCAGCGGTAGACCTGCATGGCGGTTTCCATGGAAAGCCTATGGCCGCTCCTTCCCGGGTTCGCACCGAAATTCCGAATCCCACGGAGCATTGCCTCCTCCACACTTTTAGGTTTTGGGAAGCTGGTAGCGCCGTTGTCAAAATATGTCATGCTTCGTTCCATTATCAGTTGCCTCCTGTTACTTCAATCACGCGGATATCTGCCGCCCGCAGGATATTCACCGCTGTGTCAAGATCGCCGTGGACCTCCAGCCCGTAGCCGCAGCCACCGACATCCAGCCCTTTTGTAAGCTTTTTGATATAGCTTTTTATGCCCCGCTGTTCGAGCAGCTTCTGGGCGCGTATTGAATATGTCACCGATGATAGACGGATTATTTGCCTGTGCAAAGCAGTCACCCCAATAATATTTAGGATAAATCGCCCCCCCATATATATAATCTATGCCGCCCAAACCGCGGGAGTGAACGTAAAAAAACGGACACCCTGTATGGGTATCCGCGTTTAATTTTGCTGTCCGCCGCTTTTTTGTTTAGTCGTCTTTCTTTATTGGCATAAACGGGAGGAGCTTCTGCGCCAAGTTCGGCACAGTCATTGTTTGCAGCCAGACCTTGCCCGGCCCTTCCACCGTGGTCAGGAAAAGCCCTTCGCCGCCGAACAGGATATTTTTGAAGCCCTTGACTGTTTCGACAGAATACTTCACCCGCTGCTCAAACGCGGCGACATTGCCGGTATCCACCTTTAGCTTTTCGCCGGGGGCGAGGTCTATTTCCTTCACGCTCCCGTCAATTTCCAAAAACGCCAAGCCTTCACCCGAAAGTATCTGCATGATAAACCCTTCGCCGCCAAACAGCCCTGCCATGATTTTATTGCCGGTATACAGCTTCAGGTCAACATTCGGCTGCGCGCAGAGGAACGCGCTTTTTTGTATGACAAAGGGCCCCTGCGCCATATCCAGCACAACAATATTGCCGGGGAAGGTGGACGCGCAGGTAATATACTGCCCATGCTCGGTTGCCGAATATGTAGCCATAAACATCGAATCGCCGCTGAACATCCTGCCGAGCCCCCTGAAAAGCCCGCCCTTCACGTTTGTGTCCATCTTCATCCCCGCGGACATCCATGTCATTCCGCCGGACTGTGTGTAAACAGCCTCACCGTTATCCAAGTGGATTGTCACCGCGGGCAGGTTCCCGCCGAAAATTTCGTAACGCATAATAATACCCCTTTCAAGCTTATTTTATACCCGGGCTTGGTGCGTATGGCGCTGCTAAATGTAACGTGCCAGCGCCGCGTCAACGGATTTTTTCTGCGCGTCTGTCAAAGGCAGGAACGGGCGCCTTGGCTCCCCTGCATCGATACCCTGGCGGGTCAGGACATATTTTATTGCCGAAAGCCCGCCCGCGCCTGAGATGACTTCGATAACGCTGTTTGCCCTGAGCTGCAGGTCGCGCACGGTTTTCATGTCCCCGGCATCGAACGCGTCGAAAAGCTTTTTAAAGTGCGGCGTTATTATATTGTAGTTACTGCCGATCGCCCCGTCCGCGCCCAGCGCAAGCGCCCCGGCAAGCGTTTCGTCATACCCTGCGAGGATGACCAGCCCCGGTTTTATATCGCGAAGGCGTTCAAGCATGAAGAGGTTTTGATCCGTGTGCTTGATTCCCCATACCGCGTCGGACGCGAACAGCGCGCGGATATCGGGATCTCCGAGGTCAAAGGTCTTGCCGGTAAAAACGGGGAAGTTGTAAATCATCACAGGCATACCGGTTTCTTCATAAATGTCGCGGTAATACCGGATAATCTGCGCGGTGGGATACGTGTAGTAAAATGGCGGCGTCGCGCCGATATGCCTGATCCCAAAGCTTTTAGCCGCTTTTGCAAGGCGGATCGCCATGTCGGTGGAAAGCGCGCCGATATGCGCGATGATATGGGTTTCGTCACAGAAGGCGGCGGCCGCTTCATACACAGCGATGCGCTCGCTTTCGGTCATCAAAAAGCACTCGGACGAGGAGCCGCCGACAAAAAAGCCCGAAGCGCCCTCCGCGATATTTTTACGGATCAGCGCCTTGAGCGCCTCGGTGTTGACCGCGCCGTTTTTGTCGAATGGCGTAACCGCCGCCGAAAATATCCCTTTCATTGCAATCCTCCAATACTTTCACATTTGCTCAAATCATACCATTTAAACGGGTATATTGTCAACCGGAATTAAACGCGGGGATATTTGATTTATTACAGGATGCATGATATTATTACCTTAGATGTTAACGTTGAGAAAAGGGGTGGCCGCATGGGGATTCTTTTATGCCCGTCTATGATGTGCGCGGATTTCGCAAATTTAGCCGGAGAGGTCGAAAAGCTTGAAAAGGCAGGTGCCGATATTTTTCACGTCGATATAATGGACGGTAGCTTTGTGCCTAATTTCGGCATGGGCCTGCAAGATACAAAATTCATCGCAAACGCGTCCAAGAAGCCGATGGATGCCCATCTGATGATCAAAAACCCCGGCAGGTACACCGGAATGTTCGCGGAACTGGGTGCGGAAATTATCTACATACACCTCGAAGCGGACATTCACGCACCCAGGACTTTGCAGGATATTATAAGCTTCGGCGCTGTCCCGGGCATCGCGATAAACCCGGGGACAGCAGTGGAAACAATACGCCCGCTTTTGCATCTCGCGCGGTATGTATTGGTAATGACTGTCAATCCCGGTTTTGCGGGGCAAAGCTATCTGCCTTTCGTAGATGAGAAAATTGATGCCCTGCTGGATCTTAAGCAAACGTATGGATACCGGATAATAATAGACGGGGCCTGCTCCCCGGAAAAAATCAAAAGCCTCAGCGCAAAAGGCGTGGACGGTTTCGTGCTGGGGACATCCGCCTTGTTTGGGAAAGACAGGCCATATGATGAAATAATGAAAGAACTGAGGGGTGCTTCAAAATGAAAATCGTGATAGGCAGCGACCATACCGCGCTTGCGCTGAAAAAAGCCGTCACCGCCCACTTGACCGGCAAAGGGCACGAGGTTTCGGATATTGGGGCATACACCGCGGAAAGCTGCAATTATCCCGTGTACGGCGAAAAAGCGGCACGGGAAGTCGCCTCGGGAAAGGCAGACCTGGGGGTCCTCATATGCGGCACAGGTGTGGGGATATCTTTGGCGGCAAACAAAGTTTGCGGGATACGCGCCGTAGTATGCTCGGAGCCGTACACGGCAAAGCTTTCGCGCGAACATAATAATACCAATATTTTAGCGCTGGGGGCAAGGGTCGTGGGCGAAGAGCTTGCGAAAATGATCATTGACTGCTGGCTTGAAGCTTCGTTTGAAGGCGGGCGGCATCAAGTAAGGCTTGATATGCTCAGTGAAATACAGCCGTAATTTTTCACCCTATTTCATGCAAATAAGGCAGCGACGGCTGTGCGCCCTTGCGCGTGACCGTCACCGCGCCGACTTTTGAGGCGAATATGACGGCATCCTCCAAAGATTTCCCGTTTGACAGGGCTACCGCAAGCGCGGCGGTAAAGGAATCCCCGGCGGCTGTGGTATCGACAACCTCACTGACTTTAATTGCGGGCATATGCCGAAAATCCGTGCCGAAGCCGTACACACAGCCATTACCGCCGAGCGTTATCACAATATTATTTGCTCCAAGCGCGGACAATCGCCCCGCTGCTTTTATCGCATCATCGGGCGTGGCGGGCTCGATCCCCGTCAGCGCGAATGTTTCGGCTTCGTTCGGCGTTATCAAATACGCGCCGGAGAGAAGCCCGCTGTCAAGCGGCGTGGTCGGGGCGGGCGCGGGGTTAAGCAGCACGGGTACGCCAAACTGCCCGCATCGCCGCATCGCGTAATCAACAGTGTCATATGGAATCTCAAGCTGAAGCACCGCCATGTCCGCTTCCCTCAACCGCACCTCCGCCGCGTCAATAAGCTCCTTGTCCACGGCGCGGTTCGCCCCTTGGTCCACCGCTATGTAATTATCCCCGCCGTATACGATTATCATCGCGGTGCCGGTCGGGCGGTCGGATACAGTTTTCGTGTATCCGGTAAAAACGCCGTTCGCCGACAGGCTTTCGACAAGCGCGGCGCCGGAAGGGCCTTCGCCCACTGCTCCGATAAAAGTAACCTCCGCGCCTAAACGGGCGGCTGCCACCGCCTGGTTTGCGCCTTTGCCGCCCGGCACCTGCATAAAGCCGCTGCCCAGCACGGTTTCGCCCATTACGGGCTGTTTGCCGACCGTGATGACCATGTCGAGATTGACCGAACCTATTACAACGATTTTCTTCTTTTCCATAAAGATTTACATTCCTTTCAAAAAAGGTGGATTTCATGAAAAAATTTTTGGCTTGTATACTCTCGGGCGCGGTTTTCTTTTGCGGCTGCGGGAGCGCGGGCAGCCGCGATGAAGCCGGTGTGTACCGTAAAATTACGCCTGAGGAAGCGAAGGCAATAATGGACAGCAGGGACCCTTTTATACTTTTGGACGTCCGGACCCAATCGGAATTCGACGGCGGGCATATCGAAGGCGCTGTTTTGATCCCGGATACGGAAATCGAGGATGCCGCGCAGGAAAAGCTCCCGGAAAAAGACGCGCTAATCCTTATATATTGCCGCACCGGGCGGCGTAGTGCGCTTGCCGCAAATGCGCTTTTGGGGATGGGCTACACAAATGTTTACGATTTCGGCGGCATCGTAGTCTGGCCGTACGGAATCGTGTGAACACAAGTATAGCATCTGCGGGAGCAGAACGTCAACCGCAAATAGAGCTTAGATATTATGGATTGGGGATTAGTAAAGGGAAGAAACCGCAAGGTTCTTCCCTTTACTAATCCCTGAAGCCTTATTCCCAAAACCTGCGCAAAGCGCCGGAGGGAGTACACAAAACACACGCACTATCAAAAGGTGTACTTTTTTATAGTGCGGCCATCTCATGAAATTATACACATAATATTCTGTGATTGCAAGCCTTTTTTAAACATTTCCCAAAAAAACTAGCAAATCATGGCATTTTTGCTAACTGTCACAATGCCTGAGGGCTAACTATCAAAAAGTACACCTTTTGATAGTCAGCCCTATTTACCCCCGCAATCCGCAAACTCCAAGACCGCAATATCAGGAGCCGCACCTGCTGCGGTTCGATGCATGAAAGGGAGTGTTTGTATTGGACGGCTCTATTGCACCGGGCACACAAAGGCGTTTTTATTGGCAAAGCCTCATTAAAGATGTCCTGCGTGATAAATGGCTGTATTTTCTGATGATACCCGGCATTGCGTATTTTATTATCTTCAGGTATGCCCCCATGTACGGCCTTAGGATAGCCTTCCAGGAGTATAACCCCTTTAACCCCGCGGCAAGCCCGTGGGTGGGCTTTGACCAGTTTGTCAAGCTGTTTACATCATTTTCGTTCCCTTTGGTACTTCGCAACACGCTGGTTATCAGCCTTTCAAAATTAGTCGTAGGCTTTCCCGCGCCTATCATACTTGCCCTCTTGATCAATGAATTCCGCAGCACCCACTACAAACGGGTGATCCAGACCATCCTGTATCTGCCGCATTTTATATCTTGGGTTATCATGGCAGGTATAATTATGAATTTCTTAAACCCCAGCACCGGGCTGATAAATGAGATAATCGCTTTTTTCGGCGGGACCAGGATTGACTTCCTCACCAGCCAGAGTATGTTTGTCCCCACTATGGTGGTCACGGATATATATAAATCCATGGGGTGGGGCACAATCATCTATTTCGCCGCCATATCGGCTGTTGACGCGGAGCAGTACGAAGCCGCTATCATAGACGGCGCAAACCGTTTCAAACAGGCGATGTACATAACTTTACCTGCGATAAAGGCGACGATAGTCGTTGTGTTTATCTTAAACCTCGGGAATATTTTAAACGCCGGGTTTGAGCAGATTTTTATGCTGTACAACCCGCTGGTCTACGAAGTTGGCGATATTATTGACACCTACGTATACCGTAAGGGCATAGTGGAAACTGATTATTCCTTCAGTGCGGCGGCGGGGATGTTTAAGTCGCTGGTCGCGCTGGTGCTGATTACCGGCTCAAACGCGTTTGTCAAGGCTATGGGCGAGAGGGGAATTTGGTAGCCCGCAGCCGCCATTTCTTTGTTAAGGAGGGTAATACTGATTCCAATTGAAATGTCAACCAAAAAATCGCTCAAAAATCGCATATACGTAACGATTTTCGACCGATTTTTTGGGACATTTCTAACTGGAATTAGTATAAGCGTTATGGAAGGTACGCGAACAGACCTAAACACAGATATAAAGGCAGTGATCAGCGCACATAAGCAAATAAAGCAGTCCCCTGCCGAAAAGATTTTTACGGTATCCAACTACATATTTTTTGCGCTGCTGGCGCTTTTGATGCTGTATCCGTTTTGGTATCAGCTGATGATGTCACTGAGCAGTGCGAACGCGGCGGCGGCAGGCGGAATTTTCTTATGGCCGAAAGATTTTTCGCTGTCTACATACCAAAGCGTGCTGAGAAACAGGGCGATCCTTTCGGGCTTTAGGGTGTCCGTGATTGTAACAGTGTCCGGGACACTGCTGGGGACGCTTATATCGGCGATGCTGGCTTACCCGTTATCTAAGCTTCATCTCAGGGGCAACGCCGTGTTTATGTTTTTGATTGTCTTTACCATGCTTTTTAACGGCGGCATGATCCCTACATATATGCTCGTAAGGGATTTAAAAATGATTGATACGTTCTATGCCTTGATCCTCCCTAACCTGGCGGGGGCGTTTAATATCATTATCATGCGCAGCTTCTTCGCGTCCTTGCCGTCCAGCCTTGAAGAATCCGCGAAAATTGACGGCGCCAACGACCTGTATATCTTCTTTAAGATTATCATCCCCTTGTCCATGGCAACAGTAGCTACTATCGCGCTCTTTACAGCGGTTATGTACTGGAATGATTTTTTCAGCACAGTCCTTTATATACGAAGCAAAAACCTGTGGTCCATGCAGGCCGAGCTTCGGAACTTGATCATGAATACATCGCAGGCAATGAGGGACAGCGGGGTGGAAGTGACCACGTCCATGACTTTAACCGAGAACAGCGTCAGGGCGGCCTCAATTATTGTAACTACTACACCTATTTTATTAGTATACCCGTTCTTGCAGAGATATTTTGTGAAAGGCGTAATGATTGGCTCAATAAAGGGATAAATACTAATTCCAATTGAAATGTCAACCAAAAAATCGCTCAAAAATCGCATATACGCAACGATTTTCGACCGATTTTTTGGGACATTTCTAACCGGAATAAGTATACGCCCTTTATAGAATATTGAGGAAAGGATCTATACTTATGAAAAAAGTTCTATGGGCAAAGTTCATGATCGGCGTTTTGGCAGTTATGCTGTTTGTTACAGCGTGCGGCGGAGGCGGGGGTTCCGGAGATACTGCCGCACCGGCTGCACCGTCACAAAGCGGAAGCAGCAGCACGACATCCTCCGGCAGCGGGGATGGGGCAGCGTCCGGCGATGAACCCTTTGAGTTCAGCGTAGCTGTCCGCCGCGGGCACGTGGAAAGCGGCAGTGTGATCCAGAAGTACCTGGAAGAAAAGCACAACGTAAAGATCACCATGATCGTTATCCCGGACACCAGCGAAGCACAGCCGATGGTAAACCTGCTGATGGCGGACGACTCCCAGCGCCCCGATGTTGTCTGGTTCCAAACAGGCTGGACAAAAGAGTACACACAGTGGCGTGATGCCGGGCTTTTGGCGGATGTTGCCGATTACTATTGGAAATATCCGAACATTAGGGAATATTACGAAAAAGTTTCCCCCGATTCCCTTTTCTACGCCGCGGAACCTGACGGTAAGCTGTATGCGATCCCCGGCGATGTCGGTGAACCCGGGCATATGACCAACCTAATCCGCAAGGACTGGCTTGATCACGCGGGGCTTGCCGTGCCTACAACATTTGATGAGTATGTTGCCGCGCTTCGTGCCATTCACGCGAACAACCCTGCCAGCGGCGGCGGCATCTATGCGTATGCGGGCGCCGGGCAAGAAATGCGGAGCCTTAAACCTTTCTGGTCCTATTTCAATGTAATCCCGGATCAGTTTATCTTCCTGCCCGACGGGTCGGTAGGTTACGGCGCGGTCCAGCCGGAAATGCGTGAAGCGCTTGCATTTATCCGCGGGCTGTATGCCGAAGGCCTTATAGACCCCAACATCCTGCAAAGGGATCTGAACTTCACCGAATCTTTTGTTGCCGGTTCCTTTGGTTCCACTTACCGCTGGATCGCGTGGCTGAACCCGGAAGACAACAGCGTGAAGGCCTTCCGCGCCAACAACCCAACCGGCGATTATGTCCACATGGAGCCGTTTATCAATCCCATGGGGACACAATCCGATAACTCCATAAGCCCGGAGGCCTGGTGCGCGTTCGCAATCACAAACAAAGCTTCCGACCCCGAAAGGATTTACGCATTCTTCGACGCGCTGGCAGGCCCCGAGGATTGGCTGATCCGCAGATACGGCTTCGAGGGTGAGCATTATACCCACGACAATGGCGTATATCAACCTATCCTGACCGAAGACGACAACATCGCCAACAATATCGGGCGCAACCTCTTCGACACATTTGTCAACCGCAAAGATGAGTACAACATCACAAACACCCCGCAGGTCGCGGCGCTGTTTGCCCGCGGTACGGAGCTTGTCCAGCCCGACTTGCAGCGGATATGCTATGTCAAGACATCCGACAGGCCTGTATGGAACGAAAACAGGGCGGAGCTTGAAAGAATCCGCGACGAGTATATTTGGGGCATTATCGCCGGCCAGCGCCCGTTAGAAGATTTTGACTCGTTTGTAGAAATCTTCCTCGCGCAAGGCGGCAAAGCATCCGAAGATGAAACCGCCGCGCTAATGGCAGAACAAGTTGCCGATTATGAATTCTTCAAGCAAAACTTCAAACCGTAATCCATCCTTGCTTGATATCTGAAATACCGGCGCTTTGTTGGGTAACGTAACATGAATGCCCGCCGATCCCTTGCGGTACCGCGGGGATTGGCGGGCAATATTTAGCAAACGCCTAAAAATTCTAATAGGATGAGGGGTCAAAATATGGCCGATATAGTTTTTAAGGACAACTGGGACGAAACACGGCAACGGTATGACGCCTGGCTTCATGGGCAAAAAACAGACCGCCCCCTAATGAGCCTGCGGGCGGTCCGCCCGGAAGATACCCGCATGGTAAAATCGATGCCCGAGCTGCCCTACGACGATTTAAAAGACAGATACACTAATGTAGACAAGCACTTTGCCCGCTCTATGAACCGGTTTGGGGTAACAACCTTCCTTGCGGAGTCGTACCCTCAGATCGGCGCGTTCTTAGGCGCGGGTTCCATGGCGCTGTATTTAGGCTCCGACCCGGTTTTCGCTGATGATACTATTTGGTTTACCGAATCCATAGATGATTACAGCGGCTTGGAATTTACATATGACCCCGAAAACAAATGGTGGAAGTTCCAATTGGAGCTTTTAAAAAAGCAGGCAGCATCGGCGGCGGGTACAGATATTATTGTCGGAATCCCCGATATAGTTGAAAACATTGATATATTATCCGCGATGCGCGGCCCGTCCCAGTGCTGTTATGACATCTACGATTATCCCGACGAGGTAAAGAAGGCGCTGGCACAGCTTACCGATTTATATCAAATTTATTATGACGCCATATATGATATTGTCAAAAAGCCGGATGGAAGCTCCTCATACGGCCCATACAATGTATACGGGAGCGGGAAATCGGCAAAAATACAATGCGATTTCAGCGCGCTGATATCGCCGGAACATTTTGACGAATTCGTTATGCCGGGGCTTACAAAGCAATGCGATGGCCTGGACAACATCATATTCCATTTAGACGGGGAAGAATGTATTGTTCACCTGGATTCACTGCTGAGCCTCAGCAGACTGGGCGCAATCCAATGGACACCGCCGCCGGGCCCAAGTGATATCAAGGCCGCAAATGACAAGTGGTTTGACCTTTATAAAAAGGTCAGAAAAGCAGGGAAAGGGCTGTGGCTCAGCCTTGCGGAATATGGGCCGGAAGGCTCTATTGAAGCTGCCGATAAAATCATCCGGGAAATCGGGCCGGGCGGCCTTTATTTCCAGTTCCCGGATATGGATATCAAGCTGGCGCAGTCCCTTATGCTCCGCGCCGAAAGGGATTGGAAAGCGTAAGCACCGGGAAAGAGGCTCTCCTTCGCCGCATTTACGGCTCCTCCAAGAAAATGATCACCGCTTACGAGAACTCCATTAAATAACTTATCTTTCCTAAAACTGCTCGGTCAGGAACACAGGGCGGCGGGCAAATGCTTTTTCCAAAAGCGCCCGGTTTTTATTGACTGTAACCCAGTCGGGCGGCAGGTACGCCAGATCGTCATAGCCGTAAACCCCCATAAGCAACGGCGACAGCGCCTTGATGTCAAGCGTGATATCGGGCGCTGTATTGCATTTTTCTACGGCCGCTTCGCCCGCGCCGAAGCTTACCCGGAACGAACCGCATTGGTCGCTGAAATAGCCATCCTCCACGCCGATGACGATTTCGCCTTTTTCATTTGGCCATGGATAAATTTTCATCGCGCCCGCCGCGTCAATTATGCGCAGCTGCCCCGCCATATACCTCTCCAGCGTCAAGCCCCACTGCTCTGTCAGCATGGATTCAATCGGGAAGGATTGCGGCAGCGTTATAATAAATTTTTCGTAGTGCATCTTAAGCTTATATACAAAGCCCAAAATATTGCGGAAGGCATCGGTATCGGCCCAAGCGACGTCTTGATGCGCGGTAAGCGAGTTGCCGTCCTTCTTGTGTTTATAGCCCAGATACGCCTTCGGTTCACCGTTTTCTGTAAACAGGAACATTGACTTGCCGTTTTTTTCGGGGGTGTAATCCTCCAGCCGCTTCCAATCATTTCGCGCGGTCATGCCGGAATACCGGGCGGCGAATTTCTCGAATACAGCTTGGTAAGGCTCAAAGGAATCGCCGGGGCGGTACATTTTTATATCATAGCCGCAGGTATGGCCCTCGAGCCTTTCTATCGGGATAATTGCTTTGACACGGCTGACCCCCGGTCCGTAGCCGAACTGATTGTAATACCGCCCGGAGAAGGGGTAAAGATAGCTGTACATACAGCCCTTCGCGCGCAGGTCATTAAAAAGGGCGTGGAAAAGGCGGCGGATATAGCCTTTGTTGCGGCTTTCGATCAAGGAGCATACGCCCCCGACGCCGCACATTGGGACATATTTCCCGTGGCAGGTCATTTGGTAATGGAACGCGATGAGGTGCGAAACCAGCCTGCCGTCCTCAAACACGCCGTATGTATCGGAATACGGCATAGGCGTGTTTATGTCTTCAGACGGGTCGAGCCGACCGTTAAACGCGATACAGCCGTTAATGTTTGCCTGTGCGAATTCCTCGGGTTTTTCTAAAATCCGTACCTCTGTGTCCATTTTAAACACCTCAAATTAATTAAAATGCCCAGTTAAAAACCCCGCTTACTGCGGGGGTTTTACGTTATACAGTCAGTCAATGTAAAAACGGCTATAAGCTTATCCCGATAATTTTAAAACGGACCGTGTTCCCGCTGGGGACCAGGACCTCTACGATATCCCCGGCTTTATGGCCGATAAGCGCCCTGCCCACGGGGGATTCGTCGGTGATTGTCTCCATCGCGGAGTGGTTGGATTCAACCGAGCTGGCGATGCGGTAGGACATCTCCTCGTCAAACTCCATATCCAAAATAGTCACAGTTGTACCCACAGACACGGCTTCCGTCGAAATCTGCCCTTTATCGATAAGCTTTGCCTTTTTAAGCTGGTCATCGAGCGTGGCAATTTTAGCCTCAACAATCGCTTGCTCGTTTTTGGCTTCATCGTATTCGCTGTTTTCGGAAAGGTCTCCAAACCCGCGCGCCATGCGGATTTTCTCGGATATCTCTTTCCTCTTGACAGTACGGAGCATCTCAAGCTCCTTTTTGAGGTCATTGTAGCCCTCGGCGGTCATAAGGATTTCAGCAGGCATTAGTCGCACTCCTTTTCGGACAATAAATGTATTATAGTAAAATCGTTTGGCTATGTCAAGTGTTTGGAGCGATTTTTTTGTGCAATATACGCATTCTTCGCGCTTTTTTTCGCTTATTGGCTGTTTATTCTTGCAACGGCCCCGTCAAGCCCTATAATCTGATAATCATAAAGCAGTTTCCCCGCTATGAATGACGTAGCCTCAACACCGCAGTATTCATACAGCGCGCCCGCAAATTCATGCGGGTTTATCCCGTCGGGACATTCATCTATGGCTTCGCGGAAAGGTTCCGCAACAAGCCCGTTTATAAGGCAGAACTTCCCGTTTGCCACAAAGGGGCCTCCCGCCATCACAGGGCAGCGGCGGGGGGCCGGCATATCCGTAAATACCGAACCCGGGGATAAAATCAGCACGCAGTCGTCCAGCGAGGATAAATCCCCTGCGAGCATCATCGGCGCCCCCAGGCTGTCCATAATATGCGCGGAGGCTTCTTCGTATGCCCCGCTGTTTTTTGTAAGTACCTTCACAGCCGTGAAATGCATAAGCAGTTTGTCAAGCATGAAGGCGTAATCCGCGCCCATATCTACAAAGCCCAAAACACGGCGGTACATCGGCATACGTGTGCGGTCTATAATCTCACAGGCGGTCTTCATTAAAACGCGGTTTTCATATCCGGGCATTGAAAGCCGCTTTGCCCTGCTTTCCGGCGGCGGGGACATCCCTTCCGGCAGCAGCAGGCGGTTAGCATATGTACCGCAGATATTTTCCACGGCATTCCAGTCGGGTTCTCCCCTGCCCTCCCATTTCAGCAGGGCATACCGCCCGCCGAGGCATTTTGCGGGCTCCAGCCACAGCCTTGGCCTTATCAGTATGCCGCGCAGCCTTGAGAGTACCCCTTCCGGCTTTTTTTCCGCCTGCTCCAGCGCAATGAACATGGCATCACCCTCAGCCCCATTATTCATGTAATTCATACTATCCTTATGCTTGGGGGAAGAGGAATAGACCGGATAGGAATTAGGAATTAGGAATTGGGAATTAGGAAGGGATGGTACGACAAATTTCTTCTTTTCCTAAATCCTAGATCCTAAAACCTGCGCGAAGCGCAAAACACCCGTTCCACTCTCTTTAAAAAAGAGGGTAAGGCTACAATAAGATTTATTCTTTCATTAGAAAGCGCAAAGCAACCGTAGGTCGTACCCTCTTTTTTAAAGAGGGTGGCGCCGCGACGAACTTGTTCGTTGCGGTGACGGGTGTTTTTTTGCGGGCGGCAGGTTGCCGCCCCTACGGCGCTGCGCGCAGGTTTAAGGATTTAGGTTTGAGGATTTAGGAAGGGAAGGAAATTGTCACGCCATCCTTTTCCCTAAAACCTATAACCTAAATCCTAAATCCTGCGGCGCTCTGCGCCGCCAGCTACACCTGTTTTATAAACTCAATGCCGCATTTTGAACAGCGCACGTTTACCTTTCCGCGCCCTTTCGGCACGCGAAGCATGGCGCGGCATTTTGGGCAGCGCAGATATTTATGGGTTTTGCGTTCCCGAAGCATCCGCACCCGCAGCTTAACAGGAGAGCGGAGCTTGTTTGCAAAAGATAGGAAGCGGATGTTCTCACTGCGCCTGGCGTGGATATTGCGCGACATTATTCGAAACAGGAAATACAGCACACAGGCAAGATACGCAAAAGAGAACACGACAGCGCCGGTTACTGCTGACGCGATAAGAAAAACACCCGCGGCGACAATCACCGCAATAGCGAGCTGATCCACGCCATTGCGCCCATAGAGCAGGTTCCGAAAAGGGTTCATGGGGCTTTCTCCTTCATATATCCATTGTGAAATGCACGTTGACCCCGGCCTCAGAAAAGCCCACGGCTTTATGGAAGGCGCGGCTTGTGCTGTTGTCAAGATAACAGTCGGACGCGATTTCCTCACAGCCCATTTCCCGCGACCATTCCTTCGCGAAACCGATAAGCTCGCGGGCGATCCCGGTTTTACGGTATTCCGGCTCGACATATATCCCCTCGATATAGCCGACGGGGCTGCGGCGCGTGCCCTCAACATAATCGCGGCGCAAAGAAAGGCTGAGCATCGCCACGGGCTCACCGCTTTTTATATAGACAAATTCATGAGGAAGGCTTTCGCCTAATTCTTCGAGCATTTCCTCGGGAGTAACTGTGCCGTAAACCGCGGCGGACATCGCCGCCCAGCGCCGCTCTGTTTCGGGGGTTACGGGTACAATCATGCCGCCGCCGCCTTTTTTGTTTTAATATTCATATTGTATATGATTTTTTATTATATTGCAACTGACCGATTGACAAAAGGCATAAGGGGACGTATCATATACTTATACCAAATTATACTACACAAAAGAAAGAAGGCGCAAAAATGAGCAATCCCGTACTCGACGCTATCGCTGAGCGCAGGAGCATCCGCGCATACAAACCGGAGCAGATCACCAAAGAACAGCTTGACGCGATACTCGCAGCCGCACAGCAGTCCCCCAGCGCGCGCAATTCCCAGCCCTGGCATTTCACAGTCGTGCAGGACGCGGCAATCATTGGCGAGGTAAACGATGAAGCCAACAAAATACTCGGCCGCACCGATGATATCTTTTACGCCGCGCCGACCGCGATTTTCATAAGCTGTGACGCGGCTGCCCGTTGGAGCCGTTTTGACTGCGGTATTTCCACGCAATCAATTGCTGTAGCCGCCCATGCGCTTGGGCTTGGCAGTGTGATTTTAGGCTTACCGGACGCGGCGTTTACCGGGCCGAGGGGCGATTATTTCGGCAAGCTGCTAAAATTCCCTGAGGGGTACAGCTTTGCCGTCGCCATTGCGATAGGCATACCGAATACAACAAAGGATGCGCATCCGATTGAGCCCGACAGGGTAAGCTATATTGTGTAATATGAAACAAATCTCGATGGAGCGTGCGATAGAAATCACGGCACCTGCGCCTGTCGCTCTAATTTGCACCACGAAGCCGAACGGCGGCGCAAACCTTGCCCCCGTGGCGTGGTGGACATTTTTGGAAAGCGACCCGCCCATGCTCGGGTTCTCGATGTGGAAGGGCAGCTATACCCACGAGCTTGCGGCAAGCACCGGCAAGGCCGCGGTCAGCATACCCGGCGAGGAGATATCGCGGCAAGCTTTGCAGTGCGGTTCTGTATCCGGTAGGGATATTGACAAGGCGAGTGAATACGGCATCGCGCTTGAGGATGCCGCCGTCCAATTTCCCGTACACAGCAAATTAGCTTTTATCTGCACGGTTGAAAACAAAGTCGATGCCGGGGAGTGTACGTTTTTCGTCTGCCGGGTCGAGCAGACGCTCTGCGATGAAGGCATTTAGCCCAAAAGCGGGCTGAATAGGCAGCAGGCTATAAAAAAATGCTGCCGGTAATATCAAAATATCCGGGAAGCGGCGCGCCGTATCCCGGGAAAAAGGAGAGGCGGGTTAAGATGCGATTTTCCGACAAAGACGAGATCCTTTTCCTTACACCGTATTGGGAAGGCGAAAGGATGCAGGACGGAAGGCCTTTGGTCAGCGCGGATCTTCTGGAAAGGCTGCGCGGGCTTACACTGGAGGAGGCATGGGGCACGATTTTCCGCAAGGGCTACAAGTACAATTTCCAGGGCGATTTCCTTTACACAAACAAGGACCCGGAATATCGGCTGGTCGGTCGCGCGGTAACCGCAACGCTGATGCCCACGCGCCCGGACCTGGACGAGATCCTGCTAAAACAGGGCAGGGAGGCGGAAGGCCGCAGGGGCACCTACAACCAGTGGTGTATTGATATGCTGGTGGAGGACGATGTCCTCGTGGTGGACTTCTTCGATAAAATCCGCCAGGGTACATTTGTAGGCGGGAACCTGTCCACCGCAATCAATACCCGCACAAAGCGCGGCGGCGCGGTGCTTTGGGGCGGCATCCGCGATATGGAGCAAATCGTCAAAATGGACGAGCTACAGATACTTTACCGCGGAGAGGACCCCACGGGCATCGGCGAATACCTTATGACCGGGCTGAACACGCCATGCAGGATCGGCGAAGCCGTGTGCCTGCCCGGCGACGTTGTGTTCGCCACTATGGCGGGCGTGCTGTTCATCCCCGCGCATTTGGTTGAGGAAGTCGTCGTCAACGCGGAAAAGAGCCATGTACGCGATGTTTTCGGCTTTGACCGCCTGGGGACGGGTACATATACCTCCGCGCAGATTGACACACAGTGGACCCCCGAAATCTTCGATGATTTTATCGCTTGGATCGCGTCTGATGCCCGCGGTGAACATTATCGCCATCTTGATTGGACTACAGACAGGCAAAACGCGGTGGATTACTACAAAGACCGCGACGAAAAAGCAAGGGCGGAGATCAGGCTGTAGTTTTTTCATGTTAGCAATTGGGCAGGGCGGGGCAACCCGCCCTGCTTGTTTTTTGTTGTGGTTGTGTGATATACTGGCAAAGTAAGCTTCGCAGTTACCGGGAAGTGTGAAATGGAAATCAAGTTTAGGGTTCATGCCCCCTTCGCGCACGAAGGGGGGGGCACGTAGTGCCGGGGGGTGTCCTTTGGCGGGGGAGTACGGGGAAAAAACC
>Ga0099364_10001442_pt1 | contig 39294 bp, 28 predicted proteins | sample TergutTh196P3_FD_73070 | JGI IMG/M metagenome (GOLD analysis project Ga0099364, IMG submission 73070) | Microcerotermes parvus P3 segment gut microbial communities from Pointe-Noire, Republic of the Congo - Th196 P3 | ecosystem: Host-associated > Arthropoda: Insects > Digestive system > Gut ... | reverse complement strand
GCTGTTGTTATTGTTACCTCTGCCTGACGAAGCGCGGGTTATCGTTATCGTGTAGATTTCGGCTGTCGTGCCGTCCTCGGCGGTCACGCGGATATAAGCCGTGTTTGCGCCTGCGGAAAGGCTCCACGCTCCCGCAATCTCGTCTGTGCAGGCCGCGTTTCTGTACAGTTTCCATGACGCGTCCGCGCTGACGGTGACATTGACGGTTACGCTCGACACGCTGTTGGCTACGCTTGCGGTAATCGTCGTGCCGCTGATTGTCGCGCCGGACGGGGCAGATACCGCCGTCACATCGCTTGCCGCGCTGAGCGGGCTGACCGTCAGCATGCCTTCCGCGATTGAAATGTTATAATTAGTGAGAGAATTGAACACTGGCGAGCCTGTGAAGGTAATCTTGTATGTGCCCGGTACGGCGGTGCTGTCGAGCTTGCCGTTGTCTGCGGTGCGGATCTCCATGTCGAGGCTGCCGCTTACTAGGGTAAGGTCAAGCAGATCGGACGTATCGCTGTATTTCAGCCCGATATACTCGACCTCGGGCTTTGGCATGGGGGCGTTTACACGAATGCCGATGTTCTTTGGTTTAACGGTCAGAGCGGCCTTGTCTACCGTTAACGCATAGTTTGCCGTTGCTTCCTTGTAGTCTACCGTATCGGTAGCTGACGCCGTGATGACGGTTGTCCCGGCCCCGACGACGGTTACTTGGCCGGTGTATGCGTCCACTTTCGCTACGGCTTCATTGCCGCTCGCATAGCTCACCGTACTGCCCGAAACCGCGCCTGTAGCGGTTACCGTGAACGGAGCGTCGCCGTAAGTTTTGGACTGCGTGGGCGATGCGAAGCCAAAGCCGGTCTGCTCGTCCTTATCAACTACTTCGATACTAAATGTGTCGGTAAAGTCGGTGATGCCGTTGTTGTACGTAACGGTAACGGTAACGCTATCGCCAACGTCGCTAAAGCCTGAACCGATTTGAGTCGGCGAACACATGGACGCCGTGACAGGGAGCGAGGCGCTGTATGAACCGGTGGTGTATTTAATCCTGTACGTAACACCGGAAAGGAGCTGGTCCGTGAGCGTGGTGCCGTACCGTAGCTGCGTCAGGGCGGAAGCGTCCACGACGATGTCTTTCGGGGCTAACACGATGGTGAAGGTTACCGAGTCGGTGGTGTTGCCCGCGTCGTCAACCGCTGTGACGACGTAAGTACCTGCATCGGAGCATGTCACGGAGCCTTCCGCGTCTGTCGCAAACGGCAAACCGTCTTTTGTGATCGTCAGCTTGCCTTTGTCAACGCTTACGGTAACATCGTTATCGTAAGGGGTTTCGTTAGTTGTGTTGCCGTTTAGTTCGATTACGGGTTTGTCGGCATCATCCTCAATCTCCTCGTCGGTAATGACATAATCGCCGCCGCTGTCCACATAGAAGTGTATGTACCAGTCGTCGTCATCGCCGGAGCGGGAGCGGGAACCGCCGCCGCCGGTATCGGGCAGCTCGCGGAGCAAGGTGCCGCCCAAGCCTCGGGAGTAGGCGTAAGTAACCCAGTAGCCGTCGACGTTGATTAGAGAAGTGGTTGTTATTCTTTCAAATTTCTGTGTTACTCGGTTATAGACGAAAAACACCAATTCGCCTGTGTTCAATTTTGATAAATCGACCCTTACGGCCATGCGGATATCCGCACCGAACGCGCCTTGCTGTTCTAAGTTTACGCTTGTAACGACATTGCTGAAGTAGTTCTCGAAGAATTCTGTCCCTGCTCGGACGGCGAAAGTGGCACTGGAAGCCAGGGTCGATATATTGTCGCTGTTTATGGTAGCCCGCGCGAAAACCCTGTCGTCGTCGTCCAGCGTGTCGATGTTAACCTCTAAGTTCACGTTTTGCTGCGCCGCCATCAACCTCGCGGATTTTAACAGCGTACCCACCGACGCGGTGCTGCTGTTCATATTCACCGTTGCTGTGCCGTCTTGCGTTTGAGTGATCGCGGCTTGGGCGTCTTGCATCACATCCAATGGCGTAGTAACAGTTGCGATTGCTGCAACCTGTACATCGGGCGTTTCAAAAAAGCCGAAATTAAGGCCCCTCACATAGCCGATACCTCTCTCGCCGCCGCGATAATCCCACGCCGCCGCCGCCGTGTCGTCGGCCGGTGTGATTTCGAGCGAAGCCGAGTTGCCGTGAGCAATGCCCACCGTGCCGGTGTACCGGATGATGATTGCGGAATCGCCGTCGACCGCCAGAGCGCCGGTGATAGCAGCGACGCTGTAATAGACAACCGTGCTTTCCTTTGCGAGGACGGCAGTTGCGCCGTGGACGGTGCGGCCCTCGCCTATCCGCAGCAGACCGTCGCCGGTGACGGTGATTGCGACGCCGCTCACTTTGTAGTGGGCGTTCCAGTTCACGGTCGAGCCGGCGGGGATGTCGAGTGTGATTACTCTGTCGCCGTTGTCGAGGGGGACACCAGCAACAGGTACACCTCCCCCTCCGGATTCACTGGCGCTACCTTCAATGGTGACGGTAGCGTTTTCGGGGACGTTGAGCGTACCCTCCGCGCCCACTTCGATGGTGATGGTGCCGCCGTTTGCGACGGTCGGCGGGTCGGCGCTGTTCCAAAGGCCGGGGGTGACGCCTTGAAATGCGCCATCGCCTATCCCTCCAAGCCCGGAACCGTTAGAAAACGGCACCGTTTCCAGTTCTGTACAACCCAAAAATGCGTTTTCCGCTATGCTTTTAACACCGTCGGGGATTGTGACCGATGTCAAGTCTGTACAGTTCTGAAACGCACTTGCCCCTATGCTCGTAACGCTGCCGGGAATTTCGATTGATGTTATGCCTGTGCCGCTGAACGCCTCATCGCCCAAAGCCGTAACATTGTCGCCGATGACGACGTTTTTCACATCAATGGGGTCAAAGTTACTCCCGCGTTCCGACCGCCACGCCGTTGTCCCTTCGTTGGTGGTGACGGTGAGTGTGCCTGTTTCGGCAGCAAAACTCCACCCCGTGCCGGAAAACTCCTCCGCCAGCGCCGTGACCGGCAGTATGCCGACCACCATCGCAAGCGTGAGCGTCCACGCTAAGATTTTTGAGAATACTTTTTTGGTTTTCACAGCGTTACCTCCAAGGGGTATATATTTCGGTATCTTTGCCGAAGTGCCTTATGTAATCAGTTCAGGTTTTCTAAACTATTATATCACATCAGAAGCGGTTTGGGAAGTGGAAAATTTCAGCTGCGAAAAGCCGGATATGCGAGTTTCTTGGCGGTGATTGTTTGGCTGTTTTGGCAGGGGTGAAATAATGACCTCAATCTTCCCTACCACACTCCGGACAATAATACCCCACCCACGGTTCTTCTACATATGTGTCGCCGTGCGGATGATGTTCTGTCCACTCCCTTGCTTCCTTATAGGTACAACACCTCCGGCAGATTCTCTCCGCGTCTACTATGTGTTCAAAGTTAGCTTTTAATGTATGAGCCAGCCAATCACCTCCGATTTGACCTTTTCTATACTCATCAATACTGTCTAATAAATCTTGTAATCTATACTCCATGGTCATACCCCTGTAGATCCAAACCCACAGCTTCCGCGCTCTGAGCAGTCCAGTTCATTAACCTCATGAAACTCAACAGGCGCGTATGGCTGAATCACCAGCTGAGCTATTCGGTCCCCTTTTTTTATGTTTTGACTATGGTTGCTGTCATTGCGCAAGGCGATTACTATACCTCCACGATAATCAGAATCTATTACTCCCACACAGTTGGCCGGACGCAGCCCTCTTTTTGCCGCTAATCCGCTTCTCGCGTATATCGCTCCGAAATACCCTTCAGGGATTTCAACAGCAAGGTTAGTTGGGATCATTTCAGTGGTGTTGGACCATATCTTAATGTCTTCACCTGCGTATAAGTCGTAGCCGGCTGCGTATTCGCTGGCCTTTGTTGGTATTTGAGCTGTTTCAGACAGCTTTTTTATTTTGATGTTCAATTTTTCAGCTCTTCCGAAGCTGCTGTCTACAGTCAACCCTTCCTTCTTAAATTGTCTATTCGTAACTCTACGGGAAAGAAAAGGGTCTCTTTCAACAACACTTAATATGCTCTTTGGAATCCAAGTCGATTGTTTCATTTATGCTTTAACCTATCCTTTTCTTCAGCTCTTAGAAAACAGCGTGAATACGTTGGTACGCAACGGTTTGGAAGGCTTGTGCGGACACTGCGGAGACGAGTTGGAAGCCGAACAACAATTGCGATGCGAAAACGTGTAAATTTGTTTTGTGAATGCTTGCAAATGTGTGTAAGCGCCTCTTGTGATTCGTGCGATTATGTGGTATGATGCTTGTACAGCATATTTCAAGAGGTGATTTCATGCACAGGAACGCAATTAAACAGCTCATCGCGTGGAAAAACGACTCGGACAGAAAGCCCCTAATTGTAAAAGGCGCGAGGCAGGTCGGCAAGACTTGGCTGATGGAGGAGTTCGGGAAAAATCATTACAGCGACTATGTATATTTCAACTTTGACGAGGAGGACGAACTCTCGTCTATCTTCGACGCGAATAAAAACCCGCACAGGATTGTTGAGCTACTTGGACTGCTGGTCGGGCGCAAAATTATTCCCGGCGAGACCCTCGTCATCTTAGACGAGATACAGGAATGTCCCGCCGCTCTGAACGCCTTGAAATATTTTAAGGAAAAAGCGAACGAGTACCATGTCGTCGCGGCGGGCAGTCTACTTGGAATGTTACTAGCGCAGCCCAAATCCTTTCCGGTCGGTCAGGTCAACCTGCTCGACCTCTATCCGATGTCCTTTGACGAAGTCCTCGCGGCGATAGACGAACCGCTTCACGCTTATTATAAGCAGATTCAAAAGGGACAGCCCATTGAGGATATTTTTCACAGCCGTCTGCTGGAGGCGTATAATTATTATCTGATCATCGGCGGTCTACCCGAATGTGTTGCGTCATGGGCTTCGCACAAAGACCCGCGGAGGATCGGGCAGATTCAAAACGAGTTGATCACCATCTACGAAAACGATTTTTCAAAACACAATGGTAAGATCAACAGTGGCAGGATTCTTCTTGTGTTCCGCAGTATCGTTTCCCAGCTTGCGAAGGGAAACGAAAAGTTTATTTATGGCTGTATCAAAGAAGGCGCGAGGGCAAGGGAGTTCGAGGAAGCCATTGAATGGCTGGTATCCGCCGGGATGCTCAACCGTGTCTATAATGTTTCCAAGCCGGAGCATCCATTGAAAGCCTTTGACCAGCTTAACTATTTCAAACTCTTTCTGTTTGACACGGGGCTTCTCAAACACATGGCGGGGATCGACAATGCGGCCATTTTGCTCAAAAGCGATTACCAATTCAAGGGCCCGCTGACCGAGAACTTTGTACTCCAACAGCTACAGGGTCAGTTCGACGTGGAGCCGCGTTTCTACATTCACGGGCGCGGCGAGGTTGATTTCCTGATCCAAAACGGAACGGAGATCATTCCTGTTGAGGTAAAGGGCGGCGAGGATAAAAGTGCCGCCAGCTTCAAATCTTTTGTCAATAGCAGGCAACCGCGGACGGCACTTCGGTATTCCAAGCGCGGTTATGTCACGGACGGAGATATTACTAATTTGCCGCTCTACCTTGCGGGGATGACAAAAGAATTGATTTGAATTAAGACGGCGGAAAAATGATGCGGACTTTTTTATCAAAGAAAACTGTCCGGGCATCAAGGGGTTCAACCGCCGAGGGCTTTACCGGATGCGCCAGCTTTATGAAACTTACAAGGGCAATGAATTTGTGTCAGCACTGCTGACACAAATTAGCTGGACGAATCATTTGCAAATCATGTCCTGCACGAAAAGCATGGAGGAGAAGGAGCTTTACCTCACTTTATGCGTCCGCGAAAAATAATCAAGGCGCGGATGTGGACGGGATTACGGACGGCACACAAAATGGATTAAATCCGCTTGCGGTTGTGTCCGTTACGGGGGCAAAAGGGTTTACTGGTTCACTCATGATTCCACTCCTTTCGCTTGGTTTTACCATAAAAAAGCCGCAATTATCTTGAAAAGACAATTGCGGTTTTTGTGGTGTTGTTAATGGTTCAGGCTATTGACAGGTCTCCGAGGGTATAGCTATCCCCGGGGGTTATACTCATTACCTGAAACACCCAATACGCGATGTTGCGGCACAATTTATGTACAAACGCGCCGCGAAGCATTGAAATTACTGGCTTTATACCCCATATCAATCAAGCCGCGCCCCCCACGGCCAATGCCGCCGGGGCCGCGCATTTATTGACAATTAACAATTAACAATTAACAATTAACAATTAACAATTAACCCAAAACGGGTAAACTGCTCATTGTTCATTGTTAATTGTTCATTGTTAATTGGCGTTCTGCTCCTCGCGCTCTTCCAGTGTTCCGCGCGTCCTTGCGCGGGGATACGGGGGGAACGCCTACACATCCCCGGGGGTTATACTCATTACCTGAAACACTCATTCCCTAAAATACAGTTCGAGTGTAGCACATGTTTTGGGGTTTGTCTAGGTGCAAATTTGGCAACCAAACTTGAGCGTGGTTAATACGGCGATAAGCCCTGTTATAATAAGCTATAGCAGTGATTGTGTTATAGTTATAAGGCACGATAAAAAAGCCTTCTGGAGATGTTTTCCGAAAGGAACCGCCGAAATCCAGCCGGGTCTCAATACGGATGAAAGGATATAACAATGTGGGGGCGCTGATATCAGCGCCACCTACATTTGCCGGCGGACATCGCTCGGCGTCATACCAATACGAAACCTGAACAGACGGCATAAATAAAAAAATGTTTTCATCAGGTCCTCAAGTGTATACAAACTCCTCCAACTAAACATTTTATTTCCCCTGTTATTCACGCGGTTTTATTGATCCCGTCTGATACTCCTTTGGTGTACATCCGGTGTATCTTTGAAAAATCCGGTTGAAATGGGAAAGGCTGGTATAACCTAGGGCTAAAGCAGTCTCATATACCTTTGCCCCGGGATACGTCAGCATTTCCTTTGCCAGTTCGATTTTACGCTTTAACATGTACTCAATGACGGACATGCCTGTTTCATGCCTAAACACCCGTGTAAGGTGGCTGGAACTAATAAAAAGTTTGTTTGCTAGCTCTGCGACGGAAATGTTTTCCATGATCGATTTAATTATTATTTGCTTCGCCTGTTCTACAAGGCGGCTGTTATTTTGCGTGATTTTATCAGACGCATAACGGATAAAGGCTTCTGTCGCCATAAAGCACCAGGAACGGAACGCGGTAAATGAACCGAGCCTGTCATAACCATAAAAAAAGCCTTCCTGTCCGTCAGCCCAGTCGGAGAGATTGATTCCGCGGTTCCGCGACGAGGAAAGCAGAGTTCCCGAAACCTCATAATATACTTGTAATATCTGATCCCCTGTTATGCTGTCCGGGGCTTCTGCTTGATTGAGGATATGGGTTAATTTATCCAAAGCGCCTTGTAAGTCAAGGGTATCTACCAATAAAGAAAAGGAAGGGTATTCGCTAAGAACGGATAGTCTGAGCCCGGAAACAGCTTTATTGGATTTACCCAAAACTGTCAGGATCCCCTCCCTTACCAACTGGAATTGCAACATTGTTTTACGGATTTCCAAATAGGATATGGGAAGCTCTCCGAAGGATATATAAGCGCCGCTGATAAAAACCGAGACAGTCAACCCGGTTGAATGGTTTGCCGACTGTTGGAAAATATCCCAAATCTCTTCGACCCGTTTAGTTTTTTGTACCAGCGCGTTTTTGTCCTGTCCATATAATATAATGACAAGATTAAAATCCAAATCGTCAAACAACAGCGCCGGCTCGTCTTGCAACAACAGTTTTTGCACTAAATTGTTCAGAATCATCCTGTTTTTTTCCGTATCCATTCCTTTGCCGGATTGGTCAATCCGTAAAACCAGCAAAGTAAAAATATCATCAGGGTTTATTAATATTCCCGCGTCCCCTGCCATGCCAATGGCTTGCCGCATACCTATACGGCCAGCAGTAATGTAATAATTCATAATCCTTTGGATAATGAAGGGTTTCATATAAATCAACTGCTGCTCTACGTTTTCCAGAGCTTGCTTTTTTTCGATTTCCGAACGGACTTCATCCAAAGCCGCAGCGACGCTGCTTATGAGTTCCTCATTTGACGCCGGTTTTAGAATATAACGGAAAACGCCGTATTCGACAGCTTCCCGCGCATATTCAAACCTGTCGAAACCTGTCATGAAAATAATTTTTGTATGGTCAAACCGGCGACGCAATTGCTCAGCCAAAAGAATGCCGTTCAACTTTGGCATTTGAATATCGCTTAAAACCACGTCGATACGTTTTTCCTCCGCCAGCTTTAGAGCCTGTTCGCCGTCATAAGCGCAGTACAGCTCCGAAATACCTATATCCTCCCATGGGATGTCATATACTATGCTCTCGACTATATCGGTCTCATCGTCAACGATTAACAGGCTATACATTATCCGGTCCCTCCCCTTCCCGCTTTCCGCGGCGGTTTTCCGGCAACGACAAGGGAATTGTCAGCAAAACCGAAGTGCCGTTACCCTCTTTTGAGTTAATGCTCATTTGAGCCTCTGATTTATATAACAATTGAAGCCTCATGTATATATTACTTAAGGCAAAGCTCGCGTCACGGGGCATCTTATTAAGGCTGTCCCGCACATTTGCCAAACGTTCCCCTGTCATCCCCGCTCCATTATCTTCAACGGAAATATTAATAAAATTATCTATTAAACGGAACCGCAGCCGTATATTTACCGGATTTTCAAAACTGGATACGCCGTGGGAAAATATATTTTCAATCAAGGGTTGAATAAGCATACGGGGAATCAAAACATCCTCCAATTCCACGTCCATATCAATAAAAAAATCAATAAACCTGGGATACCTGAACTGCTGGATGTTTATATATGTATTAATATTTTCAACTTCGTCTTTTATTCTTGTGGTTTCAGCGTTGACATTTGTGGCGTAACGGAAATATTTGCCCAAATACAATGCCATGGTGGAGGCGGCTTCCAATTTTTCACTGGATATCATCCGGTAAACGAAATTAAGGCTGTTATATAGAAAATGCGGGTTGATTTGCGATTGTAAGAGGTTGATTTTCGTTCGGTCAAGGTTGTTTTGCGTCTCCGTGATTTCATTTATATAATTCTCTATCCGTTCAGCCATATTATTAAACTGCTCGAATAAAAAACTAATCTCGTTTCCCTTGCGCACATCCAAACGGACTTGGCTGCCGTTGGGGTTGACGGTCTTCATTGCCTCCATCATATGATAAATGGGGGTAATTATGCTTCCGTGAATACCCCTCGAAAATAAAAGGGTAAACACAACCGCTAAAAAAATAAAAATAAACATCCATAATAAAAGCCTGCGCACAGGTTTGGTAAAATGGCTATCCGGGAGGAGGAATCCGTATGTGAAACCGTTCTCTTCGGATTGGATATATTGCAAATGGTATGGCTCCTGGTTAAAAACAAAGGTGAAGTCGCCTTCATCCTTTTCCTGGCTGCCGAGGATTTCCGCGACCCCATCCAAATCCAATCCATATATGTTGCTGTGAAAAATAACCTGCGAATCCGGCGTCAGCAGCAACGCCATACCGTGTTCCGCCCCCTTAAAGTTGTTTAACAGGTTTTTAGTGTCGTTTATGTTTATGTCCGCCGTTATGAAGACCCTCCCTATGTCGCTTAGCCCGACGCTCACATACATGATGGAGAGCATGTCCTGATTTGTCTGTTTGTCGTGTATGACTTGCCATATACCGCTTTTGCGGGAAATGAGATCACCTATCCCATTATTGGGTTCAAAGTTGAAAATACCGTCCTGGGAAGAAAAAGCGCGTTCTTTTTGGGGCAGGTACACAGTGATGTTATTTCTCAATTCGCTGTTCAAAGAAAAAAAGCGCAGTTTGCGCAGCAACTCGGCATAATCCCACATGATGCTTATATCCGCCGCCGATGGTGATTGATTCAAGGCTATCAGGTTATTATCGCTGGCTAAAGACTTTGCTATGGATTGATAACTCTCCAGAGTGTCCGAATACCTTTCGGAGAAGATATCCAATGAAGCCATAAAGGATGTGGATAGTTCACGCCGAGCCGTGTTCATGTTAAGGTAGGTTAAGACAGTGCCGATGCCTATGACGGCTATCATAAAAATCAAGGTTATTATCATTATCTTTTGCCTGATTGTCAAGGTTGATAATATTTTATTTATTTTTTTCAACTTTTATCCCCCCGGATGGTTTATTTGCCTGTTGATGGCGAACATATCAAAAAACAGATTGATATGCAAGAAAGCGGCATTTTATCGTAAAGGCAGGCGTTATATAATAATATAGTAATTGGCAGGTTATATATATCGTAACCTAGCCGTTATGTAAAAAAATATATAGGAGGTGTTTTTTCATGATGCCGGAAGCGACTTAGTAAAGATCGCTTTGATTATACCAGAACTATTACTATATTACAAGGCTTTGCACGGCACTTTTTTTCATTCTTATTTGTGTCGGCAACGCCGGAATGGAGAAATTTATGTTTAAAATTACCTTTATCGGCGCAGGCAGCATTGGGTTTACCCGCACTTTGCTGACCGACATAATGACCGTGCCTGCGCTGCGCGGCATCGAAATCGTTTTTACCGATATAAACCAAAGAAACTTGGATATGGTAACAAAATTATGCCAACGGGACTTGGATGAAAACGGCGTAAAAATCAAAATCCATTCCACCACGGATCGGCGTGAAGCCCTCGAAGGTGCCAAATACATCATAAACTGCGTCAGGATCGGCGGTTTGGAAGCTTTCCAAACGGATGTCGATATCCCTTTGAAGTACGGGGTAGACCAATGCGTGGGCGACACCTTGTGCGCAGGGGGCATCATGTACGGACAGCGGGGCATAGCCGCTATTTTGGATTTTTGCAAGGATATACGGGAGGTTGCCGAACCCGGCGCGTTAATGCTCAATTACGCCAATCCTAATGCCATGATGACTTGGGCTGCCAATAAATACGGCGGCGTAAACACCATAGGCTTGTGCCACGGCGTACAGGGAAGTCATTGGCAGATTGCAAAGGCTCTTGGTTACGAGCAAAAGGACGTGGACATCATCTGCGCCGGGATAAACCACCAAACCTGGTATATATCTGTGAAACATAAAGGCGAGGATTTGACAGGTAAAATCCTTGCGGCTTATGAAAAGGATCCCGAACTGTCAAAAAATGAAAAGGTACGTATAGACATGCTGCGCCGTTTCGGCTACTATTCCACCGAGTCCAACGGGCATCTGTCCGAATATGTGTCTTGGTACCGTAAACGCCCCGAAGAAATTATGAACTGGATCGACCTTAGTACATGGGGCTACGGTGAAACAGGCGGTTATCTCCGGATTTGCAACGAGGAACGCAACTGGTTTGTAGATGAGTTCCCCGCCTGGATGAAAGGACCCGCAAAAAAATATGATTCCGAAATACGCAGCCACGAGCATGGCTCATATATAATAGAGGGGTTAGAAACAGGAAAGATTTTCCGCGGCCATTTTAACGTGATGAATAATGGTTGTATAACTAATTTACCTAGTGAATGTGTCGTCGAAGTACCCGGGTATGTGGACGCAAACGGCGTTTCCATTCCCAAGGTGGGCGACTTGCCCCCGGGCTGCGCGGCAGTTTGCTCCCAAAGCATATGGGTGCAGAAGCTTGCCGTGGAAGCCGCTGTTAAAGGAGATATAATGCTTTTGCGTCAGGCTATGATGATGGACCCCCTGACAGGCGCCGTATGCACCCCGCCGGAAATCGACCAAATGACGGACGAGATGCTTGTAGCCTGCGAGGATTTATTGCCTCAATACAAAGACGCTATCGTTCATGCGAAAAAACGCTTATCCGGCCCGCTTTTGCCCACTAAACAAACCCAAGGCGCGGCAAGGCTGCCGATAAAAACCGTAGAAGAAATGCGTAAAAACGCTCAATAAAAATTTTTCAGGCTGCCATGATTAATTCAAGTTAATTGAATTAATCATGGCAGCTAACTAAAGCGACAGCAAACCGAGCAACCACAACAAATACATGTCTTGTGTGACCTACCCACGGCTAAAGCACGTAGGCTTCCTGTTTCAACGGCGGCAACTTACTGTTCATCCGAAGACAAGCAGTAGAGGTCGCGGCCTCCACAGGATTCGTACTGTGCGCCCCGCACAGCCATATGCTTTGCTACGCCGCTTGCTTGAGCGCCTCCAAGAGTATCATTTCTGCACTCTTCTGGCCTCTTGACGGATGATAGTACCCGCAGTGACTGCATTGATAGTATCGGACTTCCAGTGGGTGTTTCGTATTCTCTCCGCACTCCGGGCACTTTTGCGTTGACGGAAACTCTCGCGCTACGACATGGGTTTTGGGGCTGGTCTTCTCTCGCCTACCTAATGTCTATGGAAGCAGAGCTGGGGTATGATCCCACGGACATAAAAAACAAAGAGTTTTTGCGGTTTTGAAATGTTCGAAAAATCACTTTGATTCAAAATGTAAAATGGTAAATAATGTGAATAATTCAATTAATCAACGTTTACTACCGGATGGTTTATTTGCCTGTTGACGGTGAACATATCAAAAAACAGAACGATATGCAAGAAAGCGGCATTTTATCATAAAGACAGACGTTGTATAATGATGTAGTAACCGGCAGGTTATATATATCGTAACCCAGCCGTTTATATAAAAAATATATAGGAGGCATTTATTCATGAAGAGATTATCACTGCTAATCGCAATGCTGCTGATCGGTACTCTGCTTATGTCATGCAGCTCTCCCGGTGACAGCAATACGGGACCGGATGGCACGCCGGCACCGACCGCACAGGGATCATCAACAGCCGGACAACCGGAGGCTCAAGGGCAGGAGTCGCCTTACTGGAAAATATACGACCCGCCCATTACCTTGACGCAAAACTTTGAAGTAAGTGAAGATGACGTTGGGACTGTTCCGGCCGGAATGTCCTTTGACGAAAATTTTTGGACAGAATGGGCATATGACACATATGGCATAAAATTCAAAAGCTCCTGGATCAGCACAAACGCGGAGCAGGGTATGCAAAGAATGAATTTGGCCATCATCAACGACGAACTGCCTGACATTATCGGGACGGACGGGGCCATGCTCTCCAATCTGATAGACGCGGGCAAGGTTATGCCTTTGGATGTCTTAATTGACGAATTCGGAAGCCCACTGCTCAAATATCTGATCCAAACAGCGAATGCGTTTATGGATAACACATTTTCCATGCCTTTCAGCAAAAATGGCTCTGTGTATGGTATGTCTTATTTTGGGGATGTATGGTCACACACTTGGTTTCATAACTGGATCCGGAAAGATATTTTAGACGCGCTGGGGCTTAATATGCCCAATACTATTGAGGAGTTTGAAGCCGTAATGGAGGCATACAAAGAGACTACCCCCAATGGATTGGCTATTCGGCTGAGCGCAGGTAGTCAAGACAGCGTGCTGGGAATGGTTCCGGTAGCGGATGCCTACGGTGCATATCCCGGTAAGTGGGTGGATGACGGTAGCGGCGGACTGACATTCGGCTCAATACAGCCCCAAATGAAAAACGTCTTGGCGAAATTAGCTGAATGGTATCAAAAAGGCTGGATAGACCCCGAATTTGTAGTAAAAGACCAAAGTATAGCCGACCAACGCGTTGCTAACGGAGACATACTTATGCATGACTTGTATTGGTGGGCGGTTTGGAATACCATACCCGATACGTATGCGAATATACCGGAAGCCGATTTTGTAGCCATACCTTCTTTCTTACAAGAAAACGGCGAGCGGAAAATGGTTCTGCCAGCAATGTATAACTCTGGGACAGGGTGTTGGGCCATTAGCGCCGACTGCGAAAATCCTGAAGCCATCATATATATGTTCAATATACAACTGGACAATTATTACAGGAATGACGACAACATGCGTAACCTGATGAAGGAACTATACGATTATGATTTTATGTTTGATCCTTATGAGAAACGGTTGCCTCTTAATGCCGACGAGGTGGATCATATACGCCAATATATATACGATTACCCGGATGATATTGGCGGAGGTGTTCTCAATGGGTTCGGCAAGGTCTTCGGATTCGAGTACAGACAGGGTCCCACAGAATTGTATGGGCAGTTCTCAAGAATGCTCGCGGTAGAGCGGGGTGAGTTGCCGGAATCGGCATGGTTGCTAGTGGATGACGAAGAAAAGGCTAAAATGACCATGCCGCATAACCGCTGGCCCGCTCTGATGAGTAGCGTGGATATGTATACAAAGACTCTTGAAAACGACAAAGTCGTGTACGATGGATTCGTCGGCGAACCGACGCCCTCGATGAAGGAAAACAACGCGTATCTGAATAAAATTACCATGGAAACATTTTGCCGGATTATCATGGGTCAGGATTCTATCGACACATTTGACACCTATGTAGAAAACTGGCTGGCTGCCGGCGGGCAAAAAATCATTGACGAGGTCAACGAGTGGTATAGAAGTATACAGTAGTATAAGCAGGATATAAACAGGATAGACAGGAGAAGGAGGCCAGCATGAATATTTCAGACAAAACAAGGGTTAAATGGAACATGAAGTCCAGATGGATTCTATACCTCATGCTGGTCCCCGCTTTTGTTGTTACGATTCTTTTTTCGTACATACCGATGTACGGCATAGTCATTGGCTTTCAGGATTTCAATCCGGCCTTTGGATTCATAGGGTCGCCATGGGTCGGATTGAAATGGTTCAGGTTTGTTTTCAACATGCGCGATTTTAGCAGTATATTTTGGAACACCTTTAACATCGCAGTGCTGAAAATGATTGGTAAGCAAGTGGTGTCGTTGTTATTCGCTCTGGCAATCAACGAAATGAGAATTAAATCTATGAAACGGAGCATACAAACATTTACTTACATGCCCCATTTCTTTTCGTGGGTTGTAGTAGGCGGTATTTTTATTGACGTGCTTTCTACTGACGGCATGATAAACCAAACTCTTGGCTTGTTTGGTGTAGCCCCTATATTTTTCCTCGGCAGCAATACATGGTTCCAGCCAACGATGGTTATCACCGAGATATGGAAAGGGTTCGGCTGGGGGTCAATCTTGTATTTGGCCGCAATATCAGGTGTCAATCCCGAGCTTTATGAATGCGCCTACTTGGAGGGCGCAGGCAGGTTCCGCCGTATGTGGTATGTAACCCTGCCCGGTATTAGGACGACTGTTATTCTGCTGATGGTGCTAAACCTGTCGGGTATTCTTGACGCCGGGTTCGAACAAATATTGAATTTTTATAATCCCTCGGTATATGCCACAGGGGATATAATAGACACCTTTGTGTACAGGATGGGGTTGCAACAGGCCCAATACAGCCTCGCGACCGCCGTCAGTATATTCAAGTCCGCTATTGGTCTGGTTTTAATAGTGATTTCGCGGCGAATTGCATATGTAGTGGCTGATTACAGGATTTTTTAGGAGGCTGTTCTATGCTGGACATGAATAAGAAAAAAAGCGAAAAGTTCTTTATGTTTTTTAACGGAGCTTTCCTTATTTTGCTGGCGTTGATCTGCTTTTTGCCGGTTTATCATATTTTAATGCTGTCACTCAGCGACAAAAGCGCAATCGCGGCAAACAAGGTAACCCTTTGGCCTGTAGGCTTTCAATTGAACGCTTATGACCGTATTCTTAGGAACTTGGATTTCATTCGGGCTTTTTTAGTGTCCATAGGCCGTGTGATAACCGGTAGCATACTTAATATGGTTGTACTGGTGCTGGCCGCCTATCCTCTGTCCTTGAGCAGCAAGGAATTAAAAGGGCGGGAAGCTTTGATGTGGCTTTTATATGTTCCCGCTTTTTTCAGCGGAGGATTGATCCCTACTTATATACAAATGTCGCGGTTGGGCTTGACCAATACTCCTTGGGTGCTGATCATTAACAACGGCATCTTCGTAATGGGTTATGCGATACTCTTGTTGAACTTTTTCCGCAATTTACCTAAAAGCCTGGCGGAATCCGCGTCTATAGACGGCGCGGGGCATATGCGCATTTTGTTTTATATATTCATCCCTCTTTCCAAGGCGGCGCTTGCGACTATCCTGCTTTTTAACATGGTCGGCCTTTGGAACGAATGGTTTACGGCTACGATTTACTTAAACGACAGAGCCTGGTACCCTTTGCAGACGTATTTATACAACAGAATAAACATATCCTATGATTTCACGAACATGACCAGGGAGCAAATAGAATTGGCGGCTACTTTTGACAGCCGGACTCTTCGCGCCGCGCAAATATTTGTGTCCACTCTGCCTATTATGCTTGTTTATCCTTTCCTGCAAAAGTATTTTATGGCAGGCATAGTTTTAGGTTCTGTTAAAGAATAAAAGAATAAATAAAGGAGTAATGCACTATGAACACGCCAATCGATATATCCCACATTCCTTTCAGCCGATACGGCGCCTATGTTTCGATTACCGCTGAACAGGACTCTGATTTTCTCACGATTCATAATGTAAACAAACGTTTTGAAGACGGGCCTGCCTTAAAACTCAGTTTTTGGCATAAGGGCAAGCAAATCGGGTTCACCCAAGAAGCCGCGCCGGAATGCCTTGTCTGTTCGGCGCCCGAAGGAAAAGTCAGCATATACATCCGGGACGACGAAACCATGATGTTCGTTTCGGAAGGGATAGACCTTTATTTCCAATCTTTGGTTGATTACGGATATGGAACGGAAAAAGGCGAAAACCAGTTCACAATTATGAACGCCGGGCAAAAGAGCTGTACGTTTTATTCAGTGTCCGCCGGTAGTGGAACATTAAGCGGCCCTTTTTCGGATGATTGGATTTGGAAATGGAACGGCGTGCCTATAGATAAAAAACAGGATCTCCGGGTGGAGTGCGCTAACGGAAAAGCCATTGTCACCATGAGGCTGTCCATGGAAGAAGTAACCCATATCGAAGTATCCGATCCAGATGAGGATATAAAAGCCATAAAATCAGAATGGAACGCATTTCTGGCTAAAATGCCGGAATCCCGCCTGGATATGCCGGAAACGGAAAAGGAGTTCGGCAGGGTAACATGGTATAACTTGTGGTCATGCTTTGCGCGGGCGCGGGATGTCTACCATTATGACACCATGTTGATGACAAAAAAATTCATGACTGCGGTATGGTCTTGGGATCATTGCTTCAACGCCTTGGCTATGGCGGAGGTCAGCCAGCAGACAGCACTGGAGCAGTTTATGGCGCCTTTTGTATTACAAGCCGCCAACGGGGTGCTGCCGGACATGTGGAACCCTTTTATGGAAACCGTATGGGCAGTGACAAAACCGCCGATACACGGGTGGTGTTTCGGCAAATTAATGGACAAATTCGATTATTCCCCCGAAATTCTATCGGTTGTATATTCCCATTTGGAAAAATGGACTAACTGGTGGATGGAATACAGGGACGAGGATCAGGACGGTATACCATCATATCCCCAGGGCTGTGACAGCGGGTGGGACAACGCTTCCGTGTTCGATAACGGTTATTTTGTGGCTTCACCGGACCTTTCAGCTTTCCTTGTGCTACAAATGAACACGCTGGCCAGGATTGCGGATGCTCTTAATGAAAGCCATAAAGCAAAGGATTGGCGGAACCGTTCAAAGGATTTATTGCATAAAATGTATGAATTAAACTGGAAGAACGACAGGTTTGTGGCTGTCCTGAGCCATACCCATGAATATCAGCCGGAGCCCGGCTGCTTGCTGGTAAATATGCCCGTGGTGCTGGGCGAGCTGCTGGATAAAGATAAAATGGCAAAGACCGCAAAACTGATAGAGGAACGTTTTTTAACAGAACACGGGCTTGCTACGGAAGCGCCGGACAGCCCCAGATATGAACCGGACGGTTATTGGCGCGGGCCAATATGGGCGCCGTCTACATATTTAATAGCAGACGGCTTAAGGCGGGGCGGTTATCCGGAGCTTGCCGGTAAAATAGCGAAAAAGTATTTAAATATGTCGTGCCATGTAGCAAAAGGCAACTATGAAAACTTCGACGCGCTTACCGGCCGGGGCTTGCGCGCGCCCGGATATACATGGTCCGCAAGCGTTTATATGCTGCTGAGTTGGGAGTTTGCAAATTAATCTATATTTGAGAGATAGTATTAACGAGTGAAATAAATGATGGAATCATAAGCGCAGAAAAAGAGAGTAGACGCAATATGTTTCCAGTAGCATATGTGGAATGACAAACCGCGCAAAAACAGACCCTAAACAGGTTTTTTTTGCGCGGTAAGTAACACTCCCTTTGCGGTCTTTGAGAGTATATTTTAGCATTTTATATGGAGGGCATATCCGCTTTTTTGTCGCTTGCCATCATTTATCCCGTAAATCTTTGCTGTTGTTTCCGCTTTTTTGCGCGGAAAGCAACGACCAATAAGTTAATTATTATGAGGTGCATAAAATGGCTGATTTTTTCAAAAAGGAAGGCTCTCGCCTGACACGTTTGTACGATACGGAAAAGCTATGGATAGAGCCATGGGGAAATAACAGTCTGCGGATTCGCGCTACCCACCTTGCGGATATGTCAAATGAGGATTGGGCTTTACTGCCGCAAACTGTTAATAATTCTATTATAACAATTAAAGATGATAACAGCGCGTATATAGAAAACGGCAAACTGCGAGCTGAAATATCGGGGTGCGGAAAAATTACATTTTTCAATCAAAAAGGAGATATCCTGTTAGAGGAATATACCCGTAATTTGAAAAACATAGAAGGGTTCAACAGTGCTCTGAATATTGAAGCGCGCGAATTTTCTCCGATTATTTCAGGGGATTACCATTTAACGGCAAGATTTGAATCTGTCCCGGCAGAAAAACTATTTGGAATGGGACAGTATCAGCACTCTTATCTGAACATAAAAAATTGTACTCTGGAGTTGGCACAAAGGAACTCACAAGCAAGCGTACCTTTTGCTTTATCAAGCCTTGGTTACGGAATTCTTTGGAATAATCCCGCAATTGGGCGGGTAACCTTTGGAAAAAATGTGACGGAGTGGGTATCAAATTCAACAAAGCAATTGGACTACTGGATTACTGCCGGCGACACTCCGGCAGTAATTGAAGAAGCTTATGCCGCCGTTACAGGTACCGTTCCCATGATGCCGGAATACGGAATTGGTTTCTGGCAAAGCAAGCTGAGATATCAGACACAGGATGAATTATTAAATATTGCGAGAGAGTATAAAAGGCGCGGACTCCCCATTTCGGTTATTGTAATTGACTATTTTCATTGGATTAAACAAGGGGACTGGGAGTTTGATCCCATCTATTGGCCCGATCCGAACGCAATGATAGCAGAGTTAAATGAGATGGGAATTGAGCTAATGGTGTCAATATGGCCGACAGTTGACAAGACAAGTGTGAACTACAAAGAAATGCTTGAAAAGGGATATCTGGTGAGAAGCGACCGCGGTATCAGAACTACCATGGATTTCCTTACTGATACTGTTTTTTTTGACGCAACCAATCCGAACGCGAGGGAATATGTGTGGAACACTGTAAAGAAAAATTACTATGATAAGGGAATCCGCGTGTTCTGGCTGGATGTGGCTGAACCAGAGTATTCGGTTTACGACTTCGATAATTACAGATACTATTTAGGGCCGAATATTCAAGTTGGAAATATCTATCCTTTAACATACGCAAAGACTTTTTACGATGGAATGAAGAATTCCGGTCAGGAAAGCATAATCAATTTAATTCGCTGCGCTTGGGCGGGAAGCCAGCGATATGGGGCATTAGTTTGGTCCGGCGATATTGATTCGAGCTTTGAATCATTAAGAAATCAACTAAAAGCCGGGCTTAATATGGGAATTGCGGGTATCCCGTGGTGGACAACAGATATAGGAGGATTTCACGGCGGCGACCCCAATGATACGGCGTTCAGGGAATGTGTCATCCGTTGGTTTCAATACGGTGTCTTTTGCCCTGTTTTTCGCCTTCACGGTGATCGTATGCCTGAGCAAACTCCCTTAAACACCGTTGGAGGCGGCATGTGCCGGAGCGGAGCCGCCAACGAGGTTTGGAGTTACGGTGAGGAAGCATATGAAATATTCAAAAAGTATATGTTTTTGCGCGAACGCCTAAAGCCTTATATAACCTCGTTAATGCGGGAAGCGCATGAAAAAGGAACACCCATCATCAGACCGGTGTTTTACGAGTTCCCAAACGATGATAAAGCTTGGGAAATCGAAGATCAATATATGTTTGGCTCTGATCTGTTGGTTTCCCCAATATTGCACGAGGGTCAAAGAAGCAGAGAGGTGTACTTGCCGCAAGGCGCCGAATGGTTTGACGTAAATACGTCAAATACATATAAGGGCGGACAGTGGCTGACATGTAACGCGCCGCTTGATATCATACCTTTGTTTTTAAGGTGCGGTGCGGATTTGAAAATAGATGTTTTTATGAATGCCGAGGAATATGAACTATAGATAAACCTAATGGATGTATTATCATCGCAAATCGAAAAACGCTGAAAATATACGAATCGGCATATGACATTGCCGGAAACAGGAGGGACAGCTTATGGACAAAACCGCAATCCTGCGCGCGACCAACAATGGGCAACCCTTTCTTGGCATAGAGCTCAAGTATCATTCAGGCAGCAAGACTGCCGATGAAAAAGAAGGAGAATAGCGATGAAAAAGTATACAAGAAAAGTAATTTCTATGACGCTGGCTTTTGCTATTTTGATTAGCGTAAGCGCAGGTATTCCGGTTAGCCCGGCTTTTGCCGAATCGGAACCTCCCGAGGCCGCCCCTTTTGTGCTGAAGGTCGACTCGATAAAAACGGCTAGTGAAAGCAATTCTTACAAATATCACATGGATCTGACAGAACTGGGCAATATCGACTGGGTTAATCCGACGAGCAATAACTTTGGGAACTTGATAAGGAAGAGCAATGTCGATCCTGCACATGCGCTGACTGTTACATCGCTTGGAGGTTCGATTGTTGCCAATAACAATGATTATATTAAACTTTCCTGGGATGACGGAGCCCCACTGCAAAGGGGGTTGATAATGGAAATATTGTGCAATTCCAGTACCAACATAGTGTCACAGGCTCCGCCAATCAACCGGTCAATGAAGATGTCGGGTTAAGCATAGTTGTTCCGACGGCTGACGAGCCCCGCATACTCTACTTCGCTGCACACCCGTATATGTCAAATAACGTTATTTCCGTCTCTGTTGACGGCAAAGCGGCGGAGCAAGTTTTCAGACATAACTCTACCGGCCAAGTTGTGGACCTCTTCAGTCTCTATATAAGGGGAGGACATTCCGTCACGGTCACGTATAAAATGGTATATAAAAGCGATCGGTATGGAAACGTAAATCTGGGCGGCGTGGCGCTGTCGAGCGTCAATTATGAAATGCCCCCCGAGGTTCTTACTCAAAAGAATTCGCCGGTCAGCGTTAACCTGACGGAAGAGGGTTCAATAGACTGGGTATATTGGAGAGGAGCATCATCCGCCTGGTTGGCTTCGCCTACAATAAATGTGGCCAGAAAAGATATACCCACGCCGATCATTGAGCTGAAACGCGTTAACGAGGCTCATCTTATTAGGACTCAGGATGAGGGGGCGGTCCGAATCAGTTGGACGGACGGCCAAGCACCCGCTCAGAGCGGGGTGCGCGAAGTGTCGGGATTAGTGTCCCGTAACTCAGCCGGCACACAGGAAGTTGCTAATGGTGGTTTCGAGATATCGGTTCCCGCAGCGGATGTGGCGCGAACCCTCAGTTTTGTGACAAGCGGCGTATACCAAGCCAGGGTTGATATTAACGCATATTTTAACGGAAGCTCAACTGCGGCGGCAACTACTTACATTCAGCACGGTACCGTTGCTGTTGGCACCGCCGGAATGGGCAACAGGCTCCATACGCTCGAGATACCTGCGAACTATTCCGCGCGGGTTCATCTCAACTTTGTCTTGAAAACCAATAACAACGGAGATTTAAAGCTGGGCCCGGTCATGCTGAAGGAGAGCGACGCGGATCTTACACATGAGGCTAGGTTGTCGGCCCTTGCGGAAAAGGTAGCTGAGAGACTGGATTTGGGCGAATTGGTGGCTGGCCAACAAGAGTTCGTCTTACCTCAGCTCGAAGGGGAGCTGGCATACGCGGAGTGGCTTTTGGAAGAAGACAATCCGACGGACGCCGAACTTTACGAGGCATATCTGCGCCTTGGCGCCGCCAATGACATGGCGGTAATACAAAAAAAATCAGAACTTGACGGAGACGGTTCTGCGTCCGACCCTTATCAAATCGGCAACGAGGCAGAATTGATATACGCCGCCCAAAGGATGAACACCATTGCTACGGAACACGCGAAGCATTATATTTTAACCGCCAACATTGCGCTGACCAACAACTTCCCGATGATAAACACGTTCAGCGGCGTTTTGGACGGAAAGGGATATAAAATAACCGGTCTTGTAATCAATGTAACAGAGCAGACAAACGTGGGATTTATAAGAACAAACAACGGAACAATCAAAAATCTTGCGATTGAGGACGCGGTAGTTACATCGACAGGGGCGACAGGCACGGCCAACACAGGCATACTTACGGGACAAAACAGCGGAAGCAGCGCATTGATATCGGGCTGTAAAATAACCGGCGAGGTTACAACCGCCCATAGCGGCGGCAGCAGTGGCGAAATGCGCGGGGCCGGCATTGCCGGTGAGCAAAACGGCGGCGCTACAATAGAAGATTGCTTTTTCAGCGGCACGGTAGACGCCGACGGCTCAAACCGCACCGTTATGGCGGGCGGCATCGTCGGCTACGCGGATCAAGGGACCGCAGTTATATCTCGTTGTATTGCTATGGGCGATTTGTACGCAAAAACCACTGTTGCTGACCAAAACCAAGTCGCGGCCTTTATCGCGGCATACCAAAACAGCAACAGTACAAGTAACTGCGTAGCCTACGACGGAACCATTTATTACACAGTGGCCCTTCAGAGCGGCAACAGCGGCCGCGATATAGGCGCCATATACGGAAACACGGGTAGCGTCGTGCATCATGGGAGCAATATCGCATACGATAATATCAAAATGCAGCAGATTGGGAGTTCTACCGAAGCAGCAAACATTACGACCAAGCCGAACCAAACCAATGTTAACAACATCACGACCAAAACCAAGGGAGAGCTTCAGGAGCAAGAGACCTACGAGAATATTAACTGGGATTTTGACGATGTATGGATAATGTATTACGATGCGGAAAAAGACGTTTCTTATCCCGTTCCGCAGTCGATTGAGCACGCCAAACAGCCGCCGCAGATAACCAAAATAAGGATAACAGCAGAATAGTAGAGTAAGAGCTGCAAAATACAACGTGGGAGTATAAACGGCGCGGACTTGATGGCGTTACTAAAAAACGAGGTAAAAAGAACTCTTCCGCGCCTACTCCCGCACCCGGTTCCGGCGGCGGCTTACTGTGACTGTCGAGTAAACTCTCGCAAACTTTTCCGGCACATGCGTCACGACAGCGCGGGGGCAACCTCGCGCTGTACGGGCGTATTTAACAGACTATGGTACAGCAAGTACACATATTTAGTCGTCATTATACCCGAATACGACGAGCAAACAATAATATCAAGCTATGAAAACGGTGCTAGCCGGTGTAAACCGCACGCGAACGACCGAAACGAATGCGCACCCATTAGGAGAGAGTACCCGTCCGTGAAGCGCGGCGGGGGCGGCGAAGCAGCTACATAGGGGGTGTCCCTTTCCGCGCAAAAAAGCGGAAACAGGCGCAAAGATTTACGAGATAAATGAAGGCAAGTGATAAAAAAGCGGATATGCCCTTCATATAAAATGATAAAATGTACTCTCAAAAACCATAAGAAAAAAGGAGGTTATTTTACGCGCAAAATAACAATAACCGATTACATTCGGCGATGGAATCCATCTCCACACTGATGACGCGCCCGTTCAGCGCCATTTTGAGCAGAAAGTGTCGCAGGGTGCTGATACCCGCAGCTTTCATTCGCTGATTTATGAGTTCCCGTTCTTTTTCGTCCACGCGGAACGTCAGCGCGATGTTGCGTGCAAGTTTTTGTTTCATAGTGGTTTTTCCTCCTTTTTTGGCATGAAAAAACCCGCCCCCGGTTAAGGGAGCGGGCATCATGACGGCGTTACGCCGATTTTGTAATTATGGGTGTTGCTTCTGCGATGGTGTTTTGCGCGGCGTCTTTCTCCGCTTTTTCTTCCTTTCGGCGTTTCGCACTTGCCGCAAGGATTTTCTCGCGATTCTTGTAGTAATACGCCCGCTGTCTCGCTTTGCGTTCATCATCTTCGGTTAGCGGTAACGGCTCCGCATCTTCCTGACCCGGCAAAGTTATCTTGCCGATGAAGGTAAAATAGATGTCCACATCTTGAATACGCCTGCCGCTTGACTTGTCAGGCTCGAATACCACAATTCGCTCAACGTATTCGTTTAATATCGTTGCCGTGAGTTCGGGTATCTCAGTATAGCGGCGCACCATCTTGATGAAGCGGTCGGTGTTGTCGCTTTCTGTGTTGAAGGTCGCGATTGCTGTTTGCAACTCCGCTATCTGCCGCTCCAACCCATCCTGCTCGGCTTCGTACTCGTTTGAAAGCATATCAAAGCGTTTGGCAGAAAGTGAACCCGTAACTTTATCTTCATAAAGCTGTTTTATCAGCAAGTCCAAGTCCCTGTGCCGCTTTTGATGCTGAGCAAGCTGTCTTTGTTGTACCTTAGCCGTCTCCGTGCTTTGCAGGTCGTGCATCTCGCGCACTTGTCGTATAAATTCGGCTTCATTTTCTTTTACAAAGCCTGTCACGGTTCGGATGGCGTCCAGCACGAAGCTCCGCAAGGTGGAAGTGCTGATGTAGTGCATGGTACATTTTTTCGGATAACCTGTATATTTCTGACAAGCATAAGCGTCCTGCGATTGGTATGTCGCCGCCAGCGGAGTACGGTGATTATACATACGGCTCCCGCAGTCAGCGCAGTACACAAGCCCTGTCAGCGGATTAGGCTCTCCGGTAGAGTTCATGCGACGTTTAACCTTGCGGCATTTCTGCGCTGTTTCCCATGTTTCGAGGTCGATAATCGGTTCCTGCGTATTCTCGAATATCACCCATTCATCTTCCGGTCGTACCTTGTAGCGTTTATCCTTATACGAATTTTTGTATGTCCGAAAGTTTACCGTAGCGCCTGTGTACTCCCTATGCTCCAATATACCCGACACAGTTTTTCCGTGCCAAGAATATGGGTCATCAGCGTATTTTGGCGTGTATGTCCGCCGTCACGTTGAGCAATATAGACGGAGGGACGTACAACCTTTTCATCGGACAGCTCTCTTGCGATTTGGTACGGGCCTTTGCCGTCAACAGTCATTTGGAATATGCGTTTGACCACTCCGGCGGCTTCCGGGTCGATGAGCCATTGGTTCTTGTCCTCCGGGTCTTTGCGGTAGCCGTACAATGCCGCGCTTGTCAAATGCTTGCCATTATTGCCTTTGGCATGAACCACCGTTTTGATTTTGCGGCTTGTATCCCTTGCGTACCACTCCGCAAAGATATTCAAAAACGGTGCAAATTCGGTGTTTTCCTGAATATCGCTGTCGATATTGTTGCTAATGGCTATAAAACGCACATCATGTTTTCGGAAAACAACCTCGGTATGAAATCCGACCTGTAGGTGGTCGCGGCCAAGACGCGAGAGGTCTTTGCAGATAACCACGCCAACTTTATTTGCTTCAATGTCTGCGACCATGCGCTTCCAATCGGGGCGCGAAAAGTCGGTTCCACTATATCCGTCGTCGATATAGTGGGCGATGTTGGTAAAACCTTGCTTTTTGGCGTAGTCTTCCAAAATCGCTTTCTGATTTGTGATGGATAAGCTGTCCCCTTGCAGCTCGTCGTCACGGCTTAATCTGCTGTACAACGCCGTAATTCTGGACATAGAAATAGTCTGCCTGTTCATAATGAACCCCTTTCAGGCAGACAACACGCTTGTAGCAGTTCCATTGTAGCATTATCCGGCGCTGTTTGTAAGTCATTTTTCAAAAGACGCCGGACTTTTTCGTCCAGCGTCTCCTTCGCTTGGGGATTGAAGTGTAACCTCACTCTGTAGATTGTGGAGCCGACCTGTCTTTGTAAGACAAACGGCTCCGGGCTTGTAGTTGAGCTTTTTACCGTTTTCATTTTTAACCGGCTCCTTTCGATTTTGTTTTTAATTTGTTTGGATTGTTGCGTTGTCTGTGGTATAATGGTTTTGGGCATCACCCCCTTTCGTTTTTCTTGAACGCGCTCAGTTTCACCTCCTCCGAAATACACGCTCTATTTTATGACGGCACGAGAATAGTCAAAATGTTCCTGCGTTGAAAATAATTTTTCTCGCCAACACAAAAAATGCCCCCTGTCGGAAGAAATTCCGACAGGGGGCGTGATGAATAACTATTTGATTAAGGCTTCATATATTCCAGAAACGCCGCGCCGATTTTCTTTATCCGCTTGCAAACGCCGCTGTGATTAGCAAATCCGAGCTTCTTGGCAATCTCCTCCTGCGTGTACCCAGCGAGTAGGAGCTTGACGATGCTTTGATTTTTCTCATCCAACATCCCGGTAAACCTCTCTACATCAAGGCGGCTGTCAATCTTCTCGAAGGGATAATAACTCGGCTCATCCACTTGGATGAAGTCCAAAACTTTTACCTTTGCGCGGGAATGATACCATTTGCGGTGGAAGTCTATTTTAACGCTGCTCCGGCGGGAATCAAAATCCTCGTGGCAGCGGAGTTCCTGAACGGCATCCCGCCAGTCGTTGAATCCGCTGTGTTTGCGGTAATATTCAACCATCGGAACAACGAACTGCTCAACCGTTTCTTCTTGAGTTAAGTACCGCAGCATATCGCCGGGGTCAACGCCGTCAAAATACCGTTCGGCGTGCATCCCCATCGCCATGAATACCCGCATCCACATCGTATAGGCGTGAACCATCAACCAGAATGGGTCATAGCCGGAAAATTGCTCCTTACCGCCACGGATGCCAAGATGATCCCAAACGAGCCACGCCCATGTATCAGCAAGGGCGAGTTGAAAGTAATCACTTTCGTAGACTTCGCGCCATTTCGGGTCATCAAGGGCTTTATACGGGTCGCGGGGGAAATCGGTCAGTTCCGTCCGCGCTACGACTTCTTCCGGCAGGAGATAGAACATCATAAGCGAGTCGTGACCACGGAAACGTTTATTCATGGCTACCTCCTCCTTTGTCGTTTGATGAACAACTATGCCTTATATATTATGTCGACATATTATACCATAAAATGTTCCGCGATGCAAAAACATATTTCAAGATGGTCAACATGGACATGGACAAGCACACGGGACGCCGATTGTCCGACGTCCCGTGTGTGATATGCTTCTAATTGTAGACCAACTCAGAGAGGATAATTTCGTGGGAGGCTTCGCGGTTTGGTATCGCTACCAGTCGTGTCTCTGCCGCTTCGTCTATTTCGCGGCAGAGTGTAAATAATCGCTCCGACAATAATAACCGACTGTACAGTATTGGTCTGTGTTCCCGTAAGTACGCCTTGTGCATCATGCCGTACCGACCGAGCAGCGGTGCATCGGGCGGGTCGGACAGTTTGATTTCCGGCAACATAAAGTCGCCGACGTTTGTGTAAGTGATTTCCATAGGATTGTCCTTTCTGCGGCGGTAAGCCGCTTGTAATGAGGAAATCTGTCACGGAGCAAAAAATGCCGCGACTGCATGAAAAAAATCGCACCACCTCCGTTGTTCACGAAAGTGGTGCGAAACCCTTTGCTACAAGCGTGTTGCCCGCTCTCGTGATATTGAAGTAATAACTACTTCTATATCACTATAAGCCATTGCGCCGGCCCCTTTTTACGCTTTATATCGTCAGGTTTCCATCTGTTTCCCCAAAAATCCCGCCACGGTCTGCGCGAGCTTCAGCTCGGTATCGCTCAGCCCGATAGGGGTGTCCGCCGCGACGAACAGCACGCAGCCCGAAACATCGCCCTCGGCGATAATCGGCGCCGCCATCTCAACAAAGTATTTATCCATTCCGTCGGACACGTTTATCTTGCGCTCGCCGTTTTTATATGAGTAAAGCTGGCGGCCTTCCATAATTTTTTCCAGCTCCTCACTGACTCGTTTATCCGTCAGCTCACGTCTGGGAGCGCCGGCGGCGGCTATTATCAGGTCGCGGTCCGCTACGGCGACGGGGTATCCGCTGGTCTTATTCAAGGTTTCGCAGATCTGTGCGGCAAACGAGGAAAGCTCGCCCATGGGCGAATATTTTTTGAATATGACCTCGCCGTCCTTATCGGTATAAATCTCCAGCGGGTCGCCCTCACGGATACGCATGGTGCGTCTTATCTCCTTAGGGATAACAACGCGCCCCAGGTCGTCTATACGCCTTACAATACCTGTTGCTTTCAATATAAGCCCCTCCTGTTCAGGTTTTTATTCCTAAACTAGTATTCGTAAGAAATGGAATAATATGCGGATAGAGGGAGAGGCTATATTTGGCAGAACCGGCAATACATACATGCCCCCGCAAATTATATCATAAATTACAGCGGCCCAACCCATAAGAAACAAATTTCCCAAACATGTCGCTAAATGTCGCACCCCAAATGTTTCACGTGAAACAATTTCAAACAGGAAGCGGTATGCCTCTGCAAAGCATTTAGCCGTTTCATAATGCGGGAATCACAGAGCCGCTACTCCCCCTTATTCGCGCCGGCGGCAAGCCCGAAGATAAGGAACTTTTGACAGAACATATACAGCAGAGTAATCGGTACGGCAATCAATATGGCCCCTGCGCAAAAGGCCGTAAAATCAGAGGTGTTATTGAAGGGATCGCTCATTTCGTACAGCCCGATGGCAAGTGTTCTGAGGTTCATATCGTTAATCAAGAATCTGGGCAGCATGTAATCCATCCACGGCAGCATAAACGATGTGAGCGCGATAAACGAAATAATGGGCTTTGATAACGGCAGTATAATTCTTGTAAACACCTGGAGCTTTGACGCGCCGTCGATATACGCGGCCTCGTCGATGGATCTGGGCAGGTTTTGCAGGTTGCCCTTGACAAGCCAAACGTTAAACGGAATGGAATTCCCCACATAAATAATGACAAGCATATTCAAATTGTTGAGCATACCAAAGCTCAGCGCGATCATATAAAGAGCGGTCAAGCCCATAATGCCGGGGAAGGTCTGCAGGATCATAACGGAGAGCAGCCCCACTCTCTTCCCTTTGAAATTAAACCGCGCGAAAATGAACGCCGTCAAGGTGTTGAGCAGAACCGAAAAGAACATGGTCACTACCGCTATGTATCCGGTGTTAAGATACCAGTCGAGATATTTCGTATCCTGAATCAATCTGCGGTAATTGTCGAACGTAGGATTCTGGGGGATCACGCTCGCCCTTCCGAGGCTGTTTATGGGATTAAAGGATGAGCCTATTACCCATAAGAGCGGGTATAAGACGATAATCGCCACGATTATCAGCGCAATGTAAATCAGCGCCCGCGTCAGGATTGTTTTGGCAACCGCCAGTGTATTCTGTTTCTTGTTCATAGCTTTTAATCCTCCTTAAAGGCGCGCGTCCGCATTAAGTTGAACCCGCTTATCGTGGCAATTATAATGAAGACCAGAATGGAAATGGCGGCCGCGACGTTGTACATGCGCTGGTTGAGGGTGAGCTTGAAAATCCAGCTGATCAACAGGTCAGTGGTGCCCGCCATCTGGTAATTTGGATTCAGCGGCCCGCCGCCCGTGAGGAAGTACACCACGCCGAAGTTGTTAAAGTTATTGGTTACGCTCATGACAATCATCGGCGCGGTGGCCGTCAGTATCGTCGGCATCGAGATGTACCTGAACTTATGCCAGCCGTTGCCGCCGTCGATGTCCGCGGCTTCGTACAGCTCGGGGGAGATCGCCGTCATGACCCCCGAGATTAAAGCCATGAAAAACGGGAACCCCAGCCACATGTTTACCAGTACAAGAACCGCTCTGGCCCAGTTGGTGTCGCTGAAAAACGGGAGCGCTTCTTTGATTATGCCCGCGCCAAGGAGCATTTGGTTAAACACGCCCTCCCTGTTGAACAAGAGCCTGAAGAGAAGCAGCGAAACCAGACCCGGCATGGCCCAAGGCAGGATATAAATGCCGCGCCATATCGGCTTGAAGCGGATACTCTTGACATTGATCAGAACCGCGGTTAAAAGCCCGAAGCCATAAGCCGTAAACGTGGCGAGAAATGCCCACGCCACATTCCATGAGAGGACCCTTAGAAAGGTCGAACCCCAGATCGGTATCCTTACCATGTCCGCAAAGGTTTTGAAGCCCGCCCAATCGACCAGATTTATCGGAGGGATGGCATTTCGGTTATAGTTTGTAAACGCGACGGCTATGGACGTCAGCACCGGTATTACGGCGACAAACAACACCAGCAGCGCGCCCGGGGTGATCATTATATACTCAAACGAGTCTTTCCACAGGCTCTTGACATGCTCTATGCTGCTTATGGTTTCGCCCTGCTCTATCTTTGCTCTGGAGAGATAAGCGTCCCTGATATTCCATATCCAGACCAGCGCGAAGAGCAGCAGTACGACCGTGGAGATAATGCCGCCGATCAGCAGCATAAGGGAGTGGTCGTATACCAGCGTGGCTGAGCTCTCCCTCGGTATTTCGCCAAGAGTTATCAGTCCCCACAGCCCCTTTGTGAAAAAGCCGCAGTTGCGGAAGGTGGGCTCAGCAGCGCCCGTCAGCACGTCAAGCGTGCCGGTTGAAAGCTCGGCAAATACAAGTATCCCTTGTATCAGGAAAAACACAATGCCCTTCAGCCGTTGTCTATTGATAATCTGTCCGCTGCCCCATACGACGGCGGAGCAGAGCGCCGCGAAGATTTTCATAATATCATCCCTCACTTATTCCCCTCTTTGGAGGGGTTGTGGCAGGTGTCAAAACACCCGCCGGTTGCGACCGGCACCCTCTTTTCTAAAGAGGGCAAAGAAAGAGCGCGTCCACCCCCTGCCCCCGTTCGTGTAGGGGACGACGCCCTCGGCGTCCCGTAGCCCCGCAGGGCCGGGTGTTTTAACGGCGGGGGGGCGCTATGCGCATACGGCGTGCCGAGGGCGTCACGCCCTACAACATAAATCGCTATGCAGGGCGGGGCTGTGTCTATCATACCATGACACAGCCCCATAGACTATACTAGTCGTACATCGACTGGCCGCTGACATTAAGGGCCATTTCAAAATCTTCCATAAATTTTTTCTGCGCGTCCTCAACCGTAAGCTTGTCGTCCCAATTAAACGCCATCATTTCTTGTACAGGTCCCCATATTAAATTGAATTCCGTCATCTGAGGGAAACTTTCGGTATAGGGTGTTTGCTCAGCAAAACCCAGCAGAACCGCGTCTTCCGCATAGCCCTCTATGCCCGAGCTATCTTTCAAGCCATTGCCAACGCCGTTAACGCCATACATTATGCCCGCGGCTTCGGGCGATGCCGCGAACTCGGCAAAGGCAAAGGCGGCGTCGAAATTATTAGCGTAGCTGGAAACAACAAGCAGATTCATTCCGAGAAGGCAACGGGGCTGAACACCGTTGATTGTCGGGAGCTTGGCGCCGGCAACGTTCACGCCGTTATCTCTGGCAACGGCTGCCAGCCACGAGTGGGCGACGGTAAAGGGAACCTCGCCCCGTCCGAAAGCGCCCATTGTGGCTTCAAAGTCGGCGTCATCTGTTGGCATTTCGAATATGGCGCGCAGGGATCTGTGAAGCTCAAGACCTTGGGCAAATTCGGGGCTGTCGAAGCCCGGATTCTTCCAATCAGTGCCGTCGGGGCCAAAAGGCTTGAAACCAAAAGCGCTGAACAGCCAATAGTTATGATAAAAATCATTTACAAGCCAGCGCATGGCATATTTCCCGGCAGAGGGGTCGTTATAGCTTTCAGCAAATTCAAAAAGCTCCTCGATGGTTTCAGGCGGCTTGTCAACTAAGTCTTTGTTATACAAAAGACCGTAGTTCTCGAGCGAGAACGGAACTCCGTAAAGATTCCCGTTTATTTGCGGCATGTCAATGACAAAGTCGAGAAGAATGTTGCGAAGTCTGCCCTCGACGTCTGCGGGATAAGGCTCTATAAGCCCGTCGTCAAACAAACTGAAAACGTCGTTGTGATTAACCATTATAACATCGCCGCCTATGCCGGAAGGACCGTCGAGACTTAGTTTTTCGCCGGCTTCCATGCCGATTATTTCAAGTTTAACATTTACATTGGGGTAATGGACATTAAACGCTTCGATAAACGCTTTTCCCAAATCCTCGATGCCAAACCACAAGACCAAGTCGCCGCCGATGTCGCCGGAATCTGCGGCCGGGGCCGAGGAGTCGCCGGAGCTTGCGGGCTGAGCAGCCGGCTGTGCGCCGCCGCCGGAATTGTCTGCCGGTGAATTGCCGTTGCCGCACGCGGCGAGGGTGAGCATAAGAACGAGAGCCAGAATGAGCGAGAAATGCTTTTTCATGATATAGTCCTCCTAAATTTATTTGCTGCCTGAGCATATCGCAAGGGTTTTTGCCGGTAACGCGTTGTTTTCGCACGGTTGGGCCGCTAAAAGTATATCCGCTTTAATCTCTACCTCCTCACTGCCTGAATTATAGATAATATCGACCTCCTCGCCGCCATAGGCCAGCGTCCAGCGGCAAAGCTCACCGACGGTCATATAAGAAACAGCCGCGTTTTGTACGAGAATATTATGCTCTTTGCGCAAGGCGATCAGCCTTTTGAAGAAGCCAAGGAGTTCCAAGTCCTGCTTTTTTTCGTCCCAAAGCATAGGCCGTCTGCAATCGGGGTCGTTTGCGCCCTCCATGCCGATTTCCGTGCCGTAATATAAGCACGGGGCGCCCCGCGTGAAGAACATGAAAAGGAAAGCGTTCTTTACGGCGAGCTTGTCTCCGTCCGCCTGAGTCAGCATCCGCGCCGTGTCATGGGAGTCCATAAGGTTGAGCTGGATACGGCTGTGCATGTCGGAATATCTGGTTATCTTGCCGAATAATCTGCGGGTAAATTCATCGGGGTCCGGGGTTTTGCCGAGAAAGAAATCGCGGATCTCACGGCTCAGCGAGTAGTTCGTCACGGCGTCAAAATGACCGTTTTCCAGCCATTTGGAAGGGTTGTACCATATCTCGCCCAGAATATAGAAATCCTTTTTATACCCGGCCACGGCGTCTTTGAACTCCCGCCAGAAGGAAAACGAAACGTCGTCCGAGGCGTCCAGCCGCCAGCCGTCTATGCCGCATTCTCTGATCCAATACAGCGCGGCCTCAATGAGGTACTTACGCGCGCCCGGGTTCTCGGTGTTCCACTTGGGCATATTGGAATAGAAACCGTAGGTGCCGTAATTTATACTGCTCCGGCTCTCATACGACTCGAGGACGGGGAAGCCGCGGATATGGAAATAGTCCTTGTATTGGGATTTCTCCTGATTGGCCAGAACATCCTGCCAGAACATATGCTTGCTGCCGATGTGGTTAAAAACCGCGTCGAGCATGACCCTAATGCCCAGCTCATGAGCCTTTGAAACAAGTGTTTTCAAGGTTTCCTTATCGCCGAAATGCTCGTCCACGGTAAAATAATCCTGTGTTGAATATTTGTGGGTGGTCGGGGATTTGAAAACAGGGGTCAGGTAGATGCCCGTGACGCCAAGCGACTTTATGTAAGGGAGCTTTTCGATTATCCCGTAAAGGTCGCCGCCGAAAAAGCTGTCATGCCTAAGCTCTCCGGTCTCCCAGTCCTCCGCGCCGGCGGGGGAGATGGACGGGTTGCCGTTATAGAACCTCTCGGGGAAAATTTGATACCATATAACATCTCCGGCCCAGCGCGGGATGTTCAGAGCGTCAACCTCGTGCGCATACGGCAGGAAGAACTGGTTATGCGGGTCGTTTTTGCTTTCAACGGAATTCTCCGCAAGCCCGTTGTCGCCGTAGTATAAAGCCTTGCCGTTTTCGTCCGCCAGAATAAAGGCGTATTTCATCCTGCCGTATTGCGGCGGGGGCAGCTCCGCCTGCCACACGGTCTGATTGCCGCCGGAGTATTGCTTTCGCATGGCGGCCTCTTCGTATACCCAATCCCAGATTTTATTGCCCGCCTTGTTCAGTCTGGTTGATTCCCTGTAATCATAAGGATCGCCGTATATAATCTTAACGGGGGTAAGCTCGCTTCCGCAAGCAAGCCTTATGACAATTTTCGCAGCCGCTTTGTCATAGCAGCAGAACGGCAGCGACGGCTGATGTTGTAATAGCATATTATCACCTCTCTTGTGTACGTGTATTATAGCTGGCGTTTGAAAAAAAGTCAAGGGAATTTCTGAAAATCTCTTGACTTTTTTGTTACAACGTTGTATATTGTAATAAAGAAAATGGTTTTATTTTCATTAACAGGAGGTTAAATATGGCTGTAACGATTAAGGATGTGGCCCGTGAGGCGGGCGTGTCTTTTTCCACCGTAAGCAAGGTGATAAACAACTCGCCGCTTATTTCCGAGGCCACCACCGTCAGGGTCAGAGAGGTGATAGAGCGCATGAACTACACCCCCAATGTGCGGGCCGCCAACTTCAAGCGGCGCTCGACCCACAGCATCGCTTTTTTGGCGGTGCTGAAAAAGGGGGAGGCGTTTGACAACCCCCATATGTTTGAAATTCTCTGCGGCGCTCATAAAGCGCTGGCGCGCAAAGGCTACAGCGTTACGCTCGTTGACGTGTCCGGCGATGAAAAGCCCGGGGAGACGGTTAAGGCCGTTATATCCGCGGGCGCCTATGACGGCCTGATAGCTCACGGCTTGGCCATTAACCATGCCGCGGCGGCAATGCTGGTGCGCGAGAGCTTCCCTCATGTTGTTCTGGGCAAGCAGGAAATCGAGAGCCAGATGTGCTGGCTGGACTCCAATAACGTCCTCGCCGGCGACATCGCCGCGCGCCATCTGGCGGAGGGCGGCGCGAAACGCGTGGCCTTCATAGGCGGCGGCAAAGAGGAGGGCGTGTCTAAAGCCCGGCTGGACGGCGTGCGTTCGGCGCTGGATAAAATGGCGGACGTATCGCTGCGGGAGGACGACATACGTTACACGGATTCAAGCATTGAGGAGAGCTATACCGCAGCGCTCGGGCTGCTGGCGAAGAGCGGCCGGCCCGACAGCGTTGTATGCGCGAATAACATGGTTGCCATCGGAACGCTGAAGGCGGTGCGCGAGTTAAAATTAACCCTGCCGCTGGATTTGCAGCTGCTAACGTTTGACGACTACCCTTTTTCGCGGGTAATGGACCCGCCGCCGACCGTGGTTAATATTGACTGCTACGACCTCGGGGAACAGATGGCGTCCCAGCTCCTCAGAAACATCAGGAACCCGGCGCTTCGTGTGCAGAGCTATATCACACTGCCGGAGCTGATCGTAAGGGGGACGACGACAACCCCGTCCGCAACACCCCGTCCGTAGGGCGCGATGTCCTCATCGCGCCGTGTTTACATGCGCAGCAAAATTTACACGGGCGACCGGGGACGGTCGCCCCTACACAAACGGGGGCAGGTGGGACGTTTGGGAACGAACGGGACGCCGAGGGCGTCGTCCCCTACACACGGCGGGGCACGTTTTACACGCCGCGTCAGGGATGCCGCGCCGCTGCGGCTGCGCGATAACGGAGAGGCTTACGCTATAAGCGAACATTAGTAATTCGCCCTTAACTATATCGGACTTGACAGAAACGGGCGGATGTCATATAATAATTAAGATTGTTTTTAACTTTTTGGATAGGTGATGGGACATGAAAATTATATTTATCGTGGACGACAACGACACCAACCTTATGACGGCTAAGGTCGCGCTGGAGGGCAAATATAAATCGTTTGCCATGCCGTCTGCCGCGAGGATGTTCAGGCTGGCGGAGAAAATCATGCCGGACTTGATTCTTCTGGACATAGAGATGCCGGAGATGAACGGGTTCGAGGCGATGCGGGCGCTGAAGGCCGATGAGCGGCTGAGAGCCGTCCCCGTTATCTTCCTCACGGCGCATAAGGACGCGTCGCTGGAAGCGCAGGGCCTTGAACTGGGCGCGCTGGATTTTATCAGCAAGCCCTTCTCCCCGCCGGTTCTGCTTGAAAGCATAGAGAGGCACATCGGGCAGACAGGCTGATTATAGGGAAGAGCGATAAATTATGAAAGGTGATTATTATGTCCCGAAATATAAACAGTGAGTATTCTTTCGATATAGGCATAGTCAATAAACCGGTCAGGGCAACGATTATTATTTACGCGTTGGCAAAGATACTCTTTTTTATGCTGTTTGTAGACGCCGAATGGTGGCTGTCGCGGACTGTAATCAGCCTGACTATTATAGCCGCGTATTTCATCATAACCAGTATTAAAAGATTAACTAAAAGACAGCTGGCGGTTTTGGTGCCGTATTCAATGGTGCTGCTCGAAATTATCAACGCCACGTTTTTCGGCGGGGACAGGGTCATTTATGTGTTCCTCATGGGCGTTATGATAATCAGCGTTATGTATATAGACCAAGTCGGGCTGCTTATCATGTGTACATTAACGGCGCTTACAATATGCCTCTGTGTATTTGTCTTTAATATACAGCTGCTCGGAGAACAGGCCAGCCTGACCGATGAGATATTTAACTTTGCCGGGATACTTATGCTGTATATATTCGGTTATTTCTTCAGCAAGTATATTTTGTCGTTTTTAATCAAGCTGCAAACTATGGGTCAGGCCTTTAACGCGATACTGGAAACTACGCCCAACCTGATGTGTATTGTAGACGGCAATAAGAAGATTGAATATATCAGCGAGTCGTTCGTTAAGTTTATGGGTAAAGAAAAAAATAAAATTCAGGTTGAGGATATATTTAATTCAGATGAGCTGATGGCAATTTTTGAGGACTCTATGGCCCAAAATCACTTGACGGAAAAGACCGTTTCATTTGATAAAAACGGGGAACAGCGCTGGTTCGCGCTTCACACCGCGTCAATGGGCAAAAAAAGCGGCACACGCTTTTTTGAGTTCGCGGAAATAACGCCCATAATCGAGGCGCAAAGGGTGGCGGAACACGCGAACAAGGCAAAATCCCAGTTCTTAGCCACCATGTCGCATGAAATCCGCACGCCGATGAACGCGATTATCGGCATATCACAGATACAGATTCAAAAGGGAAATCTGCCGCATGACTCTGAAATCGCCTTGGGTAAGATATATAATTCCGGCAACAATCTTCTGCGGATCATTAACGACATTTTAGATATGTCTAAAATCGAAACGGGCAAAATGGAAATCAGCCCCATTGAATACGATGTTCCCAGCTTCATTAACGATACGGTGCAGCTTAATATCATAAGGATCGAGAATAAGCCGATAAAGTTTGTCCTGACGATCGACGAAAATCTGCCGTCAAGGCTTATCGGCGACGAGATACGCTTGAAGCAGATTTTGAACAACCTGCTCTCAAATTCTATTAAATATACAAAGGAGGGGTATGTCGAGCTTGCGATCAGCCATACGGCTGAAGACGGGGACATAACGCTGTGTTTAGCGGTGAAGGATACAGGGCAGGGACTCAAGCCCGAGGATTTGGCACAGCTGTTTTCAGAATACCAGCGGTTTAACATCGAAGCCAACCGGGCGACGGAGGGGACCGGCATCGGGCTAAGGATAACAAAGAATCTTGCTGAAATGATGGGCGGCAATGTTGAGGTTGAAAGCGAGTACGGAAAAGGCAGCACGTTTAAGGTAACGGTCCGGCAGAAGGCTGTCGAGTGCGTTCCCATAGGCGCGGAGCTTGCGGCTCAGCTGAGCAATTTTAATTTCAGAGAACAAAGCCTGCACAGCGAGCTGCATACCACGCGTGAGATTATGCCTTACGGGAAAGTGTTGATAGTAGATGATGTGGAAACCAACCTCTATGTAGCCGAAGGGCTGCTCTTGCCTTATCAGCTAAAGATAGAGACGGCTGTAAGCGGCTTTGCGGCAATTGATTTAATAAACGCCGGCAATATATATGACATAGTTTTTATGGATCATATGATGCCGCTGATGGACGGGATAGAAACCACACACAAGCTGCGCGGGTCGGGCTATAACGGCATAATTGTCGCCTTGACGGCAAACGCTTTGGCGGGCAACGACAAAATGTTCAGCGAACACGGCTTTGACGGCTTTATCTCAAAGCCGATAGATATATGGCAGTTAAACGCCGTGCTGACTCGTTTTATTCGTGACAGATACCCCGAGGAAGCCGCGAAATACAAGAAAGCGTCAATTGAAAAACAAAACCCTGTATCTGATATAAGCCCCAAGCTCGCTCAAATTTTTAAGCGGGACGCGCAAAAAGCGGTAGCAGCATTGCGTGAAACATTAAGCGGCGGCGATATAAAATTGTTTGCCACTACCGCGCACGCCATGAAATCCGCGCTGGCGAATATCGGGGAAGAGGCGCTGTCCGCGGAGGCGTTTGCTCTCGAAGAAGCGGCTAAACGCGGCGACAATGATTTTATCCGCTCTAACTCAGAGAATTTTGTTAAAAATCTTGAAGCGTTGATTGAAACCCTTGTCACCGCCGAGCCTGAACAACATGAGGGTGCGGACATACAAGAGGATTTTGCGTATTTATCCGAACAGCTGCTTATCATTAAGACCGCCTGCGAGGACTATGACGACGCGGCGGCCTATGAAGCGCTTGACCGGCTGAAAGAGAAGCCGTGGGAGAAAAAGACGTCGGACACCCTTGAGGCTATCCGCGACACGCTGTTTCTGTACAGCGACTTTGACGGCGCGGCGCAGATGGCGGGAGAGTATTTGGATGTTTGCCGTGGTAACGAGGGGTAGGCCACGATAAAACGACAGCACGCGGGGAGCGATGTGTGCAGCGGATAAACGAAACCAAAAACCGCGCAACCCTTGCTACACAAGCGTTACACGGCCTTAGAAGTTGGTCGCAGTGGCAATACAGCATCTACGCGCAATCTATGGGATACCAATGTAACCGTCAATCCCTTCGGCACAGCTTTCGCGGCAACAAGCTGTTCAGGTACAATAGATAAGAGAAAAGACAAGGCGCTCCGGGTTTGGTAAAAAGGAGAGTGAAGAAACAAACCATAACCGAACCGGAAGGAGCGACCTGTCATGGTAAGCGTAGCACAAAAGGCAC
>Ga0099364_10001441_pt1 | contig 39298 bp, 38 predicted proteins | sample TergutTh196P3_FD_73070 | JGI IMG/M metagenome (GOLD analysis project Ga0099364, IMG submission 73070) | Microcerotermes parvus P3 segment gut microbial communities from Pointe-Noire, Republic of the Congo - Th196 P3 | ecosystem: Host-associated > Arthropoda: Insects > Digestive system > Gut ... | reverse complement strand
CTTTTCACAGGCATTGGAGCGCGAAGCCAAACGGCGTGATATAACAAAAGGCAAGCTGGTGGATGAAGTATTAAAGCGGGTACTTGGCGTAGAATAATATGCATATATTATATGTCACAGCATTTGACAGGCCATAAAATGCAGCAGCTGCCATATTGTATGACATAGCATACAGCACATCATATGCTATAGCATACAGCATACCGCTACCAGATGCAAAAGAAGCCCAAAATTTGATTTTGGGGCTTCCTTTTTCCTATACGGTGTGGTAGATTTTTGATTGTCGAAGTCAAAACCTACATAGATTGTTTGAATTATACCGAGTTCGCTCGATAAAGTCAACAGTCAATCGGGCAACCGAACGCCTTTTACCCGGGTTTTGCTTCACAAAAAGACAACCGCGATACACAGCGGTATACAAAAAAAGAGGGTAAACCCCGTTCGGTGGGGGACTGTGCAACTCGGTACGCCAATGGCAGTCAACCAATAGAGGAGCGGCAACCGCGCCCAACGGACGGTAGCTCCCTACCGCCGGAGTATCCGGCGGGTGAGATAGCCGTTAGGGTGCAGGCCGCGCCGGGAGAAATCGGAGCCACGCGCCGAGAGCAAAACCGGGTCGTTCTCAACCCCGTTAGGGGTTCCCTGTAGCTATGGTGTCCTCTGGCAGATTGGGATTTTGAGCGGTGTATCAGGAAAATCGGTTAAGTTCCGTTACGTAAAACATCCAGATATTCAACATAAGAAAACGTGCGGTTGCGCTGGTTACCTGTGGACTGCGACAAAATCCCTGCCTCCACAAGCCGGTTGACCGCACCTGAAATCGTGTTAAACGAGCTTTCCAATGCGGCAGCGGTCTTTTGGATGTCGATAATCGGGTTTTCCTCCAGATAGGCCAGCAGGCGAAGAGAAGTTTTAGCGGCGCGGCCAAAGCCCTTGATTTTCAAGCTATTGCGCTCATGCAGAGCGGTTAATTTCGCGATTGTCTCGGTTGCGTCCTCGGCGGATTCATAAATGGCCTGTAAGAAAAACCGCACCCACTGCTCATAATTGCCTTTTTTGCGGACTTCCATCAGTCTATCGTAATATTCTGTGCGGTTTTTCTTGAGAAAATAGGAAATATACAGCGCTGGTGTGGTTAATATCTTCTTTTCCATCAAGAAGAGAGGTATCAAAAGCCGCCCAATGCGCCCATTGCCATCTAAAAACGGGTGAATTGTCTCAAATTGATAGTGAATCAGCGCGGCCTGTATCAAAACATCCAGAGTATCATCAGCATTCAAATATTTCTCCAAATCTGACATTGCCTCTATCATGTCCTGCGGCATGGGCGGGATATAGCGGGCGTTTTTGATGGTGCTGCCCGCCGCGCCAATCCAGTTTTGCGAACGGCGGAACTCGCCCGGATTTTTCTCCGCCCCCCGTGCGCCCGCCATCAAGACAGCGTGGGTTTCACGGATGAGGCGGTTGCTCAAGGGCAATTCGCGCAGTCGCGCAACCGCAAACTCGGTGGCCTTGATGTAGTTAATCACCTCAGCCACGTCGCGGTTAGTGTTGGCGTCCAGATTGGGGTCAAGCACATCCTCAAGCGTGGCCTGCGTGCCCTCGATTTGCGAGGACATCAGCGCCTCCTTGCGGACATACATCCCCATGAACAGGTGGACGCTGGGGATATGCGCCGCGCTTTGCTCAAGCAAAACCAGCTGTCGGTTGGCCTTGACGAGCAGCGCCGTGATTTCGCCGTCCACTTCCAGCGGCGGAACAGGCGGTAAAGGAGCCGGACAAAACGACTGATAGGCCGCCTCGCCAGATAGATTTTTGGTATAATTTCCCGCGCGGTTGGTCATGGAGAATCTCCTTGAAACTGAAATAACTGCTCTTAGTATAACTCACTTATTTCAATTTGTCAAGCGGAAATGAAATTATTAGACGGATAAGCGCTTCGCTATTTCAGTTTGCTTATCATGCCCCGTCGATAAAATTTGCTTGACATACCGGGATAAATCAGGTACAATATATGCAATGGAAGGACAGCCTAATCTATTGCCCCGCCGGTTAGCGAATCTGTTCCCCTCTCAAGAGAGGACAGAAACAAAAACGGCCACCGAGCGCAATGCTACTTGAGGTGCAAAGCCATAAAAATAGCGGATTGGGTTGCTTTATGCGAAATGTCCAACGGCACGGGCTGGCATGGATTTTCTGGCACTGATAGCTTGTACATTTGTTCGATGGACTGTAAATCTGCCGTCAGTGACTTCAGTGGTTCGAATCCACTCTCTCCCACCATGGCAATAAAATCCGAACCACCGTCAAATCTTTCTGATTGGCGAGGCGTTCGGATTTTATTGTTTTTCTTGACAACAAATGATTTGGAGGTTAGTATATGGCGTGGCTTTCCAAAGAAGAAGAAAAAAAGTATAAACACCAAGTTGAACCTAAAGACACAGCAAAAATTGACATTTTAAAAGAATATGCAAATTATGGGAATATAAAATCCAACGGCAAGATTGAATATAAATTTGATGAACGCGAGAACATACTTGATATTATCGAAAAATATAGCCTTGATGATTTAGTTAAAGGTAAGAGCGATGTTGAAACTGCGATTGCACTAATGCACTGGTTCTGTGCGCGTTACAGACACGGCAATCCTCCGGGTGGTTTAGCAAGCACGAGAACACTACAAGGTTTGATGGAGTTTGCTGATAGGAACGAAGGCAGGACAAATTGCCGCGGATTAGCACTCGCCCTTGCACAATTAATACGAGCGTATAACTTAAAAGCCTTTCATATTACCTGCTGCCCGTATGAAGAACCGTTTAATGATTGTCACGTTGTTGTTTGCGTTTACTGCGAAAGCCTTAACAAATATATAATGCTTGACCCATCGGCTAATCTTTATTTGAAAAATAGCACAGACGAAATAATAAGTGTTGAGGAGTTCAGGGATATTTTAATCGCGGACGGTGAATTAATCCCAAATAAAGAAGTTACGAACTGGGGTAATGAAGGAAGCATGACTGACTTAAGCGAGTACCGCGATTATATGGCAAAAAACCTGATAAGAATTGACCGCTCTTTTTTGAGTTGTTATGGAAACGATAGAGACGGCGGGAACATTATATTAATCCCAGAAAAATATATGCAGAACGAAGCGAAAAATTTTAATGCCGAAATGCAAAGTAAATTTATAACATCAAGAGAATGTTTTTGGCAAATTTAGTAGCCAAAAACAAGAAGCATTATCCGTATTCTGAAAGGCAGGTGGACCGATATAGGGAGCTTATGGCAGCCAGTACATCCACAACCAGCCACCCAGCAGATAGTAGTTAAACAGAAACCACAAACGACTCTTCACAGTAAGGCTGTACGTTAGATCAGGTGTATCATGAAGAAAGAAATAACAGGTTTCGCCGGCCGGAATATCAAGGCCCCAACCGACGCCGCCACTGGCTTGTCCGCACAGAAATGTAACTGATCCCAATCCCTTCACGCCGTTGTAAAAATAATACATTCCGCTTTTCTTTGGGGTAAAAGCAACAACAATCGGTTTTCCCGCCGTTGGCTGCTGCTTGACCGTCACTGTTTTGTTCAGCTTAAGCTGCGGCAGAGGCCGCTGGTTGTCAATGTATTGTTTGAGGTAATCCGCAGGAAAGGCAAAGGTTGATTGCGGTAACGCGGCGCGGTATTGTGCCCAATAGAACCACCATGCGTCACAGTCCGCGCAAATGTCCGCATCATAAAGGTTATCGTGAGAGCATTGGGGGGGCGCGGGGTGCTCCTTCAAATACGCATTCAGGTGATTTATATCCTCGTAATAAATTGTCATCGTGTTCGTCTCAGTGAGGAAGTCATAAAATATCCACCAGGACCAGTTTTCGCCTTTTTCTATCCAATAGGGATAAAGGGTTCTACCTGAGTCATTCCATCCATCAAGGATTTCAGATTCTTCCCCGGTAAAATGCAAAGTGATGGTCACGTTTGCAGGTGTAAACAGCGGTTGTGGGGCCGCGCTTTCCGGGTCAAGCATAATTTCGCCGTTCCATACAGCCTCTATACCAATCACGGTTTTGGCATATGGCGGTTCTGTTGCGCTTACACAAACAGCGAAACTGGCTGTGATTGCGAGAACAAGCAGGATGGACAGCATCTTTTTCATAAGATCAGCTCCTTGAATATGTTCAATACTTAAATGTCGAAAATGCAATGAAAAATCCTCACGTGAGCCAAAACAAAAGCTGTCGGCAGAATCCGACAGCTTTTTGGTCGGGATGACAAGATTCGAACTTGCGGCCCCTTGGTCCCAAACCAAGTGCGCTACCAAACTGCGCCACATCCCGATGAGATCCCCGCGGGGGATCGCCTGTTCATTATATTGCAATCTTCGTTCGTTGTCAAGCCCCGGATGGCTGCGCTGACGCGTCGATGGTGATCAGCGCCACGCAGTTTTTGCCCACATGGGACACAATTGTGCAGCCCACGTCGTCCGTCACAAGGCGGCCCACATGGGGCAGGAGCTCCTTCGCAAGGGCGTTGTAGCGCTCATATTCCTCCTTCGCCATGTCGGGGGTGTGCATAAAAAAGGCCAGAGCGCTGTCCATGGTATCCCTCGCCATGGCGCAGGCGTCCCGGAGGAACTGCTCATACACCGCCACGCGTTGGCCCCGGTACTTCTTGCCGATGATCAGGTCGCCGGTGCTGCCGTCCACCGCCACCATGGGCCGCAGCTTCAGCAGGTTCGCGCCCCAGGCGGCCAGCACGGAGCAGCGTCCGCTTTTCGAGATAAAATCCAGGTTATCCGGGATGAAATAGCCCCTGATTTTGCCGCGCAGTTCTGTCAGGCGTGCGGCGATGTCCGCGGCCCCGAGCCCGGCGTCGCGCAGCCTGGCCGCCTGCACGCAGAGCATCCCGCTGGCGGTGCAGAAGCTTCGAGTATCAACCACGTGGACATCCTCCAGCTCCTCCGCCGCGAGGCAGGCCACGCGGAAGCAGGAGGACATCTGATGGTTCAGCGAGAGATGCACCACGGCGCTGCCCCGCTCGGTGAATTGCCGGAAAAAGCTCTGGTATTCCCCGATGGAGGGCGCCGCCGTTTTGGGCAGTATACCCCGCCGGTCAAAAGCCTCATAGATATCCCGGGGGAAAATATCCACGCAGTCCTGATAGAACGTCCCATCCAATTGCACATAGATCGGCAAAAAGTGAATGGCGAACTCCTCCCGGATATCGGCGGGGAGGTCGGCGGAGCTGTCCGCGGTGATAACGACGGGCTTTTGCTCTGGCATAGGGGGCTCCTTATTTTTTAGATGTTAGATATTAGATTTTAGATTTTAGACTGTAGGGGTTCAAAAATTTGAACCCAGGCCACGCGCAGCGCCGCGATGATCAGGCTCCAGATGCTGCGAAGCAGGGTCATTCCCCGGGCGGGGGCCTCCTCCGGAGCCGTGGGCCGGAAGGTCCCGTCCCCGTTGTGGGTGAGGAACTGCGGCCAGTCCCCGCTGGTGAATACCGTGGGCGGCGTTTCGCTGTAAATCAGGAAGTCAAGGAAATTCTCATAGATACAGTCGAAGTGGCTGGTGTATTTAAAGAACCAGGTTTGGTCGGGGAACAGGCAGGTGCTCGCGTCCACGCGCCTGTCCGGGGAGATGTGGCCGTGGCAATCGGCTCCCTGCTGGGTATAGTCCGCCGGGAAGGTGCTCCACAGCCCCGCCGTGACGGCGCCGCTGCTTTCCCGGGCCGTATCGATGAGGCCGTCGGCGTCCACGCCGCGCAGATTGGGCGCGAAGGGCTGGGAGGGCAGGCCGTAGCAGGCCATAATCGAGACCCTCGCCGTCTTCGAGGCCTCCAGGAGGAGACCGTCCGCCAGACCGGGCCCGGCGGCGTAATGATAGGCGTCGATCATCACCTTGAAGTTATCGTATTTGGCATCGCCCAGCAGCGCCGTTTTGGCGGATTCATAATATTCGTCCGGCACGAAGGCCCACAGGGCGGGCCACTGCACAAACAGCGGGATCAGCGCGTCGTCGAAGACCTTGTCGGCGCAGTTGTCCAGCAGAACCGACAGCGCGCGGACCAGCAAATCCACCAGGCCGCTTTGCTCCAGCAGGTCGGCCAGGGGAATCAGCAGCCGGATCGCCCCCTCGCCCATGGTGCGCGCGATGCTGCGCATGTATTCCGCCGTGATATCCGCGCTCAGCTCCACGTTCCGGTTGAACAGCTCGCCCACCATGGTCAGCCCGTTGTGGGCCCCCGCCACGGGAATATAATGCGCGATATCATTATATTCATACTGGGCGAAATATGCCATTGCGATACAGGCGCCCTCGCTGGTGGGGATGAGCGCAACTTTTTCGTGCCCCGTCGCCTCTTTGACATCCTGTATGAACGCGTGAAGCGCCATGGCGCTCTCCATGGGGTCCATCCGCCAGTCGTACTCGAAGACGTACATCCCGCCGTTTCTGTGGTCCTGATCCGGGTTCAGAACGGCCCTTGCGGTGACGGGCTGCGCGCTGACGCCCTCCTCGTCCACCAGCAGGTGCCGGAACATCCCATAGGCCAGGGCGCTCAGCGCGTCGGCGGCGGGATCCCAGCTTTTTTGGGCCACGGCCTGAATCAGCTTCAGCGCCACGGGAAGGATCGCCGCCCGCAGCCCCGCCAGATCCACAACGCCCAGCGTTTCCTGCTCCGGCAAGCCAAAGCTGCGGTAGAGCGGAGCGCCGATGCCCGGCACGAACACCCGGGGAAGTTCCCGGCAGGAGCATGCCGCCGGGGCGGCGGAAGCGCCGGCGCCCAAAGCGGCGAGGAGGAGGAGCAGGCTCAGCAAAACCGCGAGGGCCTTGCGGGAATATCGGGCAAATTTCATATAATTACTCCCCTTTTATTGTGCTGGAAAGAAGTATAGCACAGATGTGAAAAAAAAGCAATAAAAAACATGCCGCTCACCTCATATGATGTCATGCCGTTTCAAAATCCCGGAAATCCCAAAGAAAAAAGGCTTGCAATCGGCTCTGTTTTCTGATAAAATGTCCATGGAGCGCAAATAGGACATTTGCATCTTTTTACCAGTATGGCGACATACGTATTTTGTATGATGAAAGGGAGAGAGACCATGACAAAATCCAAACGCATGCTGTCAATCCTGCTGGCGATGGCGCTGCTGTGCGGCGCGTGCGCCCTGGGCGCCTCCGCCGCTGGCCCGCTTGCCGGCGTCAACGCCGCCGCCTTCGCCAAAGAGCTCGCCGCTCCGGCGGATGCCCTGCGCGCGGCGGAGCTCACGCAGGAGCAGTCCCAGGAATACATCGCAGCCCTGCTGCCCATGCTGGTCGCCGCCGGCCACATGCGCGCGTGGGGCACGAGACCCGAGAACCTGGTGCTCCAAAGCGGCAAGACCTTCGAGGACTTCACCGAGGAATACCAAACGGCCATCGCCGCGCTGATGGAGGAGCTGGAAATCGGCGAGGCGGATACCATGGAGGAGATTTTCCTCAGCGGCAAGCTGTCTGACTATGCCGAGGGCGGCGCGGCGATCTATGAGGACTGCGTAAAGGATCATTTCCGGGCCTATGTCGGCTGGTCCCTTGCCCTGCGCAACTGGTTCTTCGGGATTTTGCCGCAGTCCCTGGCGCTGCTGCTTTTGCTGCGTTAATTTCGTATTGCGAGGTGTACCGCGTTGAAAAGATTTATCAGAACAGCCCTGCTGCTGTCGCTGGCGGCCATTCTGCTGCTGCCGGCGGCCTGTGGAAAAGACAGGGGAGAGCCCCCGCCAACCGCGCCGGGCCCGTATTCCGCCGACAGGGAGCTCTCGGCGCAGGATCTCGCGGTTTTTACCGAGGTCCTGGAATACCAGAATTTCACCGAAACCTCCTATGAGCCGTTGCTGGTTTCCACCCAGGTGGTGGCTGGCACGAATTACCGCTTTACGGCCACCGCCACGCCGGCGGACGGCGCCACGCCTTATACCGTGTTTATCTATATCAGCCAGCTGCCCGATGGCGGCCGGGCGGAGCTCATCGGTATCGCGCAAAAGGCGGAGTAAAAAACGAAATAAAGACAGGTTAGCGATATGAAGAAAAACATGAAAAGGCTCGCCGCTGGACTGCTCTGCGCGGCGCTGGTGTGGCTGTTTTTCGGCCTGATATCCTACGCGAACCCGCCGGAGGAGCCCCTAAAGCTTTTGGTGCTGGGGGATTCCATCGCGGCGGGCTCCGGGGTAAACGACAAGAACGACGCCTACGCCTGGCTTGTGGCGGAGGAGAAGGGCTATGCCTTGAGCAACCGCGGCGCGGGCGGCGACAGCTCCGCGCTGATGCGCGTGAAGGTGGAAACCGATGAGGCTATCCGGGAGGAGATCGCCGGGGCGGATATCATCGCGGTATCCATCGGCGGCAACGACTTTCTCCACGCGGAGCGCTTCGCCGCCCTGTTTGTCAACGGGCTGCTGGGCGACTACAGCCTGATGGAGCCCCTGCATGCCGCCTTCCGGGAAAACTTCACCGGCATCGTCGACGGCATCCGCGCGCTGAATCCGGACGCCATGCTGATCGTGCAGACCCTTTACAATCCCTTTGTTCCCCTGCTGCCCTCGCTGACCGAGGCCTATAACGCCGCGGTGGGCGGAAACAACGCCGCCGTCTACGCCTATCTGGCGGATAATCCGGGCGCCTACCTGATCGCGGACGTCTATACCGCGTTTCAGGGCAGGTATTTTATGGTGTCCATCGACATGACGCACCCCGCCGCCGGCGGGCACGCCGTGATCGCCAGGGTGCTGCTGGATACCATCGACGGCACACAGACCCTCGCCCCTGTGAGCCCCGGCGCGCTGGATGTGCTTCTGGGCATTCTGCGGCCCTTGTTTACACTGCTTGACCGCGTTCTTGTAACAGCCCTGCGCCTGCTCGCGCCCCTGGTGACGCTGTTCGCGTAAATTGTCAGATCAAGCCCCTTTCCGCACAAACGGAAAGGGGCTTTTTGTCTTATCAAAATCCTGTCAGTCCAGCTGGTCCAGCAGCTCCATATGCCCCACGTAAAAATCAAGGAGCTCCTCAAAGGTGCCGTGCACGGTGTCGAAGCCCACGTAGTAGCCGTGACCGGTGTTGTAGAGCACCGGCATCACGTTCCAGGTCCCGGAGGGAACGCTGCTTTCGTCGAAGATTTTATAGGGCTGCCCGAAGGGGTACAGTGCTGAGGCGAGGTTCACGTTGCCGTCGTTTTGCAGCCAGGCCGGATCAAGCGCCTGTCTGCCGTCCTCCAGGGTTGTGTAGACCTGCACCTTGCCCAGGCCCAGGCCGATCTGCATGCCGAAATAATAATAAATCGGATTCCCGATGTTTTCGATGGGAATGAACTGCCGGCCGGTCTGGCTGAACGAAATCGGCTTCGACAGGCTGTTGGCGTAGGAGAAGTAGTAGATATCCGGATGCAGGTTCTTTGTCCGCTCGTTGACGCGCTCCGCGCCTTCGATAGAAAGGTCGATCAGGGCGTTGTCGCGGCTGCGCAGGAAGCTTGCCACTTTTTCCGCGTCGAATTCATATCCCCTGAACTGGCCCGTGGGGTTGCTGAGCTCCCATTGCTCCAGCTGAAGGTCATAGAAGCCGTTCAGATAGGGGGTCGTGCCGACGCGGGAGAGCAGGCCGATGACGGGAAGGTAGTTTTTAAGATCCTGCCCCTCCTGCATGGCCACGTCCACGGTGGAGCCGTTGTTGGTGGAGGCAAGCACCGTCACGGATTTGATGCGCCTGTGCATGCCGCCCCTGAAGAGGGGGGAAAGCTCCTCCGCGGGGGTGGCCGCGCGCTCCGCCGCGTCGCCGTTGACGCACAGCTCGGCGAACAGCCGCACGGTGGGCCCGCCGAAGCTGTGGCCGAGCAGGTTGATGGGCCGCTGCTCGCTCCAGCCGGTAAACAGGGGCTTTTCGTAGCTGCGGCCATAGCGGTGGTGGCCGTGCTCCTTCGCGTGGGCGGCGCCGTAATCCACCGTTCCGCCTGTCAGCTGGGCATAGAGCTCGCAGCTGCGGTCCCATACGCTGGAAAACGGGCCGGTGGAGGCGGTGTAGCTCTCATAGCCGAGCTCCTCAAGGGCCTTGCCCACGTCGCCCTTGCTCATGCCCCAGAGGGGGAAAATGTTGTGCACCGCGTTGAGCTCGCCGTAGCAGGTGAGGCCGGCGACAAAGACGTTTACCGCCTGGCCGGCCACGGGGCCGATATGGGCTTTGCGCAGGGGCATACCGGCCATCATCAGCAAAATGGTGGCGGCGGACAGAACGACAGAGATGAGCTTGTTCAACAACTTCATAAAAAAAGAGCGTCCTTTCTACATGCGTAAGAGCACCTCATAAAAAATATATTAGCACGAATGGGCAGAAATGTCAAGAATTGATGTTATTTTTTCTATAAAATGCCGAAGCTGAAAACGCCCTGAAACACAACCTCAACAACCCGGATCTTTCCGTACCGCTTTCCCTCCGGAATTTCATTTGCCGCGTAAATGCTCTGTACAAATTTTACAAGAAAAAGTCTTTTTTCGGCAGCGGTGAGCAGCTCCCAGTTTCGCTTTAAATCCGCGACAATGTTTTCTTTTTTTAGTGCAGGCTCTTTTTCTTCTTCGAAAGCGCTCAGCCTTTCCAGTTCTTTTTGGATGATGACTAAATCGTCCGAAATTTGTTTTTTCATGAATTTATATGTATCAAACTCCATTTCGTTGTGAACATACAGCCGCATGATTTCTTTTTCCCTGCGCTTTAACTGCTGCTGCTTTTCCTGGTAAGCTTGTAACGCCTGCCGGGCTTCCTGTCTGGCTTGCTTTTGCTTCTTTAGATTTAGCGTGTCCAGCTCGCTGAGCGTTTCTATTCTCTCTATGTATTCGCTAAAGGCTGTCTCCAAATCCCTGTGGTTCATGGAGCTTGCCTTGCACAGCCCGAATCTTCTTCCCGTGCAGAAATAACGGATTTGGTCTCTGTCGGTATGCGGGTACATTTTTTTCCTGCAGTCCGCGCATTCCAGAATTCCCGTGAAGTATGATTTTTCTCCTGGCCGGTTTGTCGGCGCGCTTCTCAGGTTCTTTGCGATCAGCTTTTGCGCTTCCTCGAATAACTCCGCTGGAATAATCGGCTCATGCAGTCCCTCACCTATGTATCCCGCTTTTTTCACATGATAGCGCACCTTGCCTATGTAACTGGGGTTCGTAAGAATATCTTTCACCTGGGAATTTGTCCATGTCGAAGCTTCTTTGGTGGGTATCCCCCGCAAATTAAGCACCCGCGCAATCGCGGTGATTGACATGCCCTGGCGCACATACATTTCAAAGATATCTCTAACGATAAAGGCCTCCGCTTCGTTGATCGTCTGTATCTCCTGCCCTTTGGGCCTGTCATAGCCATAGGAAACGCGTCTGCCTCCCAAGGTGTAGCCCTCTTTGACTTTGCGCTCATTTCCCAGCTTCACCCGCTCGATAATATTCTCCCGCTCGAACTCCGCGAAAATTCCGATAATCTTCAGAAACATTCTGCCGGAGGCTGTCTGTGTGTCTATGCTTTCCATTAAAGAGTTGAAAGCGCAGTCATGTTGATTGAACAAATCCACCAAATAGAGCAAATCCGCCGTGCTTCTGGTTAAGCGGTCAATCTTGAAGACCAAAACATTTTTGACATGCCCCGCTTTAATGTCTAAAATTAGCTCATTGACCGCTGGGCGCTCCGTGATGTTCTTGCCCGATATGCCCTCGTCCGCATAAATTTTGTAGATTGTCCAATCTTTGATGAGCGCATAGTCTTTTAGCTTCTGCTCCTGCCCCCGGATGGAGAATCCCTCCTGCGCCTGTTCTTCTGTTGATACCCGTACATAGATGCCTGTTTTCATTGCTATTTCCATTACTGTTACTCCTTATCTGATTTTTCAGATAAGGAGCTTTCGGCTTCCCGCTGTTTTTCTATTTCCAATTTCGCCAGCCTTGGGATGGAAGTGCGCAGGAAAAATTCAAGCATTTCGATTTGCAGCTGCTTGGGCAGAACAATTTTTTCTTGGCTTTCCCCGCTCATGGCTTCACCCCGTCACAATCATTTGCTTTCATTTTATGAAGTGAAAGAATGTCCAATGCCAAGATTTCGCCGGCATGTTTATTTGAGATACAGGAACACCGGTCCTCATGGCCGCCAAGGGGCAGCTGCGCAACAATAAGCCCCTGGTGATCTTTCTGGCCTCCAATGACGCCCTGGGCGCGAACCTCAAAAATATCGGTACATTACTCAACAGCAAAAACATCTACTTTGTTCCGTTTGCGCAGGATCTCCCGCGGCAAAAGCCCAATTCCATGGTGTCGGCCATTCCGCGGATTCCCGAGACCCTGGCGGCGGCGCTGCGGGGCGAACAGCTCCAGCCGCTGCTGGAGTGAGCCTCTGTCTTGTTTTTGCAACCAATATCAATTTCGCAAGAACCTCAATAAATCTGTTGTTTCAGGAGGTTGTTATGTTCAGCGGAACCCATACCGCCGGCCAGCTGAAGCTCCGGGCCGAAACCATGCGGCGGGGCTGCGTCGTCCTCGCCTTCGACGGCGCGCTTTATAATATGGACATGGAAGGGCTGTTTGAAGGGCTCGCCAGAAGGGGCGCGGGCTTTCTCCGGGAGCTTGACGGCTGCTTTGCCCTCGCCTTTTGGGATGGCAGGCAGCGGGAGGGAACGCTCCTGCTGGCCCGGGACCGCATCGGCGCGAAGCCCCTCTTTTACGCGCGGGAAAACGACAGGCTCTATTTCGGCTCGGAGCCGGGGTCGCTGTTTGACGCGGGCTTCGAGCCCGCCCTGGATAAAGACAGCCTGCGGGAGCTCTTCGCTCTGGGCCCGGCCCGCAGCCCCGGCCACGGCGTCTTCCGCGGCCTGCGGGAGCTTTTGCCGGGGCAGTGGATGACCGTCGGCCGGGAGGGCCCGCGCGAGGGCTTCTATTGGAAGCTGGAAAGCCGTGCGCACAGCGATACCTATGAAGAGACAATTGAAAAAACCACCGCGCTGCTGCAGAGCGCCGTGGAGCGCCAAATGGTCTCCGAAAAGCCGCTGTGCGCGTTCCTCTCCGGCGGGCTGGATTCCAGCCTGGTGAGCGCTATCGCTGCCCGCCGCCTGGCGGAGCGGGGGGAGCTGCTGGCCAGCTTCTCCTTCGATTTTGCCGGAAACAGCGGCCATTACAAGGCCAGCGCCTTTCAGCCCTCCCAGGACGCGCCCTTTGCCGCCGAAATGGCGGAGCATCTGCGCACAAAGCATACCGTGCTGGAATGCGGCCCCCGCACGCTGGCCGATCTGCTGGAGCCCGCCGTTATCGCCAGGGGCTTTCCCGGCATGGGGGATATCGACAGCTCGCTGCTGTATTTCTGCTCAATGGTCGGCAGGGAATACGGTGTCGCCCTGACCGGCGAGTGCGGCGACGAGATTTTTGGGGGCTATCCCTGGTTTCGCGGCGAAGCGGCCTTCCGGGAGCGCTGTTTTCCCTGGTCGCGGGATATGGAGGCGCGCAAAACCTTTCTTCGCGACGATGTGCTGGCGGAGCTTCGCCTGGAGGACTACGCCCGCGCGGCCTACGAGGCCAGCGTGGCGGAAACGCCCCGGCTTGAGAGCGACACGCCCGAAGAAGCCCGCCGCCGGGAGATCGCCTGGCTCAACCTGCGCTGGTTTATGCAGACTCTGCTGTGCCGCATGGAGCGCTGCGGCGCCGCCACCGGCGTTGACGGCAGGGTGCCCTTCGCGGACACAAGGCTGCTGGAGTACGCCTGGAGCATCCCCTGGGAAATGAAGTGCAAGGACGGCGTGGTCAAAAATATTCTGCGGGAGGCCGGGCGGGGCCTGCTGCCGGAATCCGTGCGCGCCCGGCAAAAAAGCCCCTTCCCGAAGATCTACGACCCGGCGTATGAGCGGCTCCTCGCCGAGCGTATGCGCGATCTGCTCGCCAGCCCCAATGAGCCGGTCCACAGCTATGTGGACAAGGCGAAGGCGGAGGCGTTTTTGCGCGCCCCCGCCGATTACGGCAAGCCCTGGTATGGCCAGCTCATGGCCGCGCCCCAGCGTGTCGCCTGGTTTTTGCAGTTGAATTATTGGCTGAAGGCCTATACGAAGCGGCCGCTATCCGTTTGACAGGGCCGCGGTCTCGTCCAGCGCACGCGAAAGCCGCAGCGCGTAAGCCTGCGCCAGTGGCAGCGGCTCGAAGCGCAGGGCGTACTGCCCCAGGCCGCGGGCGTCGCCCTGCGCGTAATCCACCAAGCCGCCGCGGCGCGTGATCCCCATCAGGCATTGGCGCGCGCGGACAGCGCTGTCATGGCATGCTTCGCGCATGTCGTGGCCCGGCGGCAGCGCGCGCGCGATGAGCGCCATGGCATAGCCGAGCATGGCGGTCGCCGAGGCCTCGGGCTCGAAAATGCCCAGCAGCTGCCTGCTCCAGCCGCCGCCGGGCAGCTGCGCGCGCAGAAGCGCGCCGGCACAGCGCAGGCATTCGGACAACAGCCAGCGCCGGTCCTCTTCGTCGTCCGCCTCCAGATGGCTCTCCGCCAGGGCCAGCAGGAGGAACGCGCTTCCCCTGCCCCAGCCGTACAGGCCAAGGGGAACGCCGCCGGGCAGCAGCAGCGCGTGCACCGGCAAAGCCGTTATGGGATGCATGCCGAGCCGGAGGTATTCCTCCAGCTGCCGTTTGGCCAAAGCGGCGGCCTCCCGGTCGCCGGCGCGCGCGGCGTAGCCAAACAAAAACGGGCAGACCATCCACAGGGTATCCACCAGGCGCAAATGATTGGATTCCCGGTCGTAGCTCATGGTGCCATAGCCATCTATGTGCGCGTAAAAATATTGCGTCAGCGATTGGATCCAGGGCAGCCCGGCGCTGTGACCGCCGCGCAGGGCCGCCAGAGCCCGCACCCCGAGATGCACCCGGGCCTCAATTCCGGGAGCCTCTCCGAGGGGACCGCGTTCCCCCAGGGCGTCCAGCAGCGCCGCCTCGTGCCAGAGCTGCAGGCAGCCGCCCCGGTACTCCCCCCGCCGGCGCTCCAAAAATGTCAGGCGGGTTTGATCCGTCAGGGGCACCGCGGGCAGGCGCTTGCTCTGCTTCCGCGCGGCGCGCTCCACCGCCGCCCCCCAAAGCGCGGGGTCCTTCCAGCGCCCGATATGGATACGGCCCCACCAGCGCCGCAGGGCAAACAGGATATCCGGCAGCGTAAGCGCCAGAATACCGAGAAGCAGGCAGGCCTGCAGAACGCAGGCGATCCAGAGCCATATCATGGACAGCCTCTCCTCTTTCGCGGACAGCGTTTGCCTCCGCTGAATTGAAATACCGCTGTGACAGCCGCCGGAAGCAATAACGCGAAAACAGCCCAAGGGGCGCTTCCCTCCCCGGTATCCGGGAACAGCGAGGCCGGAGAGCCCGCCGCTGTTTCAGCGGAAAGGCTCTCCCCTCCGCCCAGGGGGATCAGGGCCCCCGTCGCGCTGTCGTATTGCAGGAACTGGGGATAGGCCGCCTTGCTGCGGACATCCTGCCGCCGCTGCGCGGTCAGCAGCCACAGCAGGAATTCCAGGCAGTCGTCGGAGAAAAAGCTGGCGTGGTGCAGATCCTTCTGGAACCAGGTCTGCTCCGGCAGAATACAGGGCGAGGCGTCAATCATCTTGTCAGGGCAGATATGGTTATGCCCGCAGGCGACCGCCTGGACATAGCCGTCTCCCAGGGTCCTGCCCAGGGGCGCGCACACCGCGCCGCCGCTGGTGCGGGCTGTGGAAAGCCCGTCGTCCGTGTGGGTGTTGGCGCGGTCGCCCACGGGCGCGGCGGCGAAGTTGTAGCCCGACAGCACATAGACGTTCACGCCGTCCGCCATAGCCCCGCGCAGCAGCGCGGGGGCCTTTTGGAGCACGTTGTAATGGTAGTCGTCGATGCGCTCAATCAGCCCGGCATGGGCCTCGGGGTCCAGCATCAGGGCCTTGGCGCTCTCGTAGTCCCCCTCGGGCACCAGCCCCCAAAAGCCCGGCAGCTGGCCGAAAACCGGCGTGAGGAGCTCGTCGAAGATACGGGGCTCCAGGGAGCTCACCAGCTCCTCCGCATAGCCCAGGGCCGCGCCCAGGGCGCCCAGACTGTCCAGCACGCCCAACAGCGCGTCCAGCACGCTCCGCAGGGGCTCATTGCCCTCCATGGACTGGTTCAGGTAGCGGCGGATATTTTCCGCGTCCAGCGTGATCCTGCCGTTGAACAGATCGCCCACGACATAGATGCCCTGAAACACGCTGTGCATCATCACAAAGTTATTCAAGTCGCCGTGGCCGTATTTCGCCACATAGCTCATGGCGGCGGCGCCGCCCATGCTCACGGCGATGACGTTTACCTTCTTCACGCCGTGGCGGGCCTTGACCTCCTGGATCATCTCGTGGATGCCCCCGGCCTCCGCCGCGGGCTGCCGCCAGTCCACAACATACTGGTAGGCCCGGTCCGCCCCGTAGAGCCGCGCGAGGCCGCCGTGGGAAACCGTGTCGATCATCCCCGTCTTGTCCCCGGCGTAGGAATCCGGAAAGCGCACCTGGCCCAGCGGATGCTTCGGCCTGCCGTCCGGCTCGAAGACGATATCCTCAAAGAGCTCTTTTATAATGGGATAGGCCCGGTCGGCGAAGGCGTCCTTGCTGACCGCCAGCAGGGGCACGTAGGGCAAAACCCGCAGCACGGTGCTTGTAATATCCTCCGACAGCGGCGGAAAGGCCTGCTGGCTCCCGTCCGGCACAAGCATGGGGGACTCATTCATGCCGTTGACGATAATCAGCGGAAGGCGGTCCCCGCCTGCGGCGGACGCGGGCAGCGCCAAAGCAAGCAGCAGCGGCAGCGCGGTTAAGATCGCGGTGATTTTGCTCAGAGCACTTTTCGAAAATACTTTTTTCATGCTTGTTCCTCCCCTATGCTTTTCAAGATGATTACGGGCAGATGGGGCCGGTTGTTGACGCGAATGGGAATGACGCTGTTGCCGATCCCCCGGCTGACGACCAATAATTCGCCTTCGGGCGTCTCGTATAGCCCGGAGGTATAGTCCGGAAAAAACGTGAGATCAGGGGACAGAAGCCCCCCCAGGAAAGGGATTCTGATCTGTCCGCCGTGGATATGCCCGGCCAGCATCAGATCCGCCTCGCCCCGCCCGAAATATTTGGGATCGTGGGACAGGAGGACGGTGAAGCCGCCCAGATCCAGACGCTCCGAGAGGATCACGCCGTTGTCCAGGGCGATTTGATCCCACGCCTCCGTATCGTTCCAGGTGTCATGCTTGGCCTTGATGGCGTACACCCCGGCAATTTCCGACAGGCCGGCACAGAGCTCCGCAAAGCCGCAGCTCTCCATGTCGCTGTAGGAATGCACCAAATCCCCTGTCATAACAATGAGATCTGGTTTCAGCTTTTTTGTCAATTGGATGGTTTTCCGCACGTTTGCCCTGTTCCTGGGCAAATGCGTGTCCGAGATGTGCGCGATCCGGCAGCCGTCGTATTCCGCCGGGATATTCGCGTGGGCCAGCGCAAGCTCCTCCACCTGAATCCAGCGATTTTGCACCATGAGATAGACGATCCCGGCGCAGAGCAGGCAGGCGCAGGGGAGCAGCCGTTTCAGTCTCTTAGTCATCCAGCAGCTCCTTCAGCAGCCGCGTGACCTCCTGGGCCGGGGCCTGGCCCCGCAGGGCGCGCATGCCCTGGCCGATGAGGTACTGGAAGGCCTGCGCCTTTCCCCCGCGGTACTCGTTCACGGATTTTTCGTTGGCCGCCAGAACCCCCTCCAGCGCGCTTCGAATCGCGCCGCCGTCGGTCATGAGGGCCAGATTGTGCTCTTTCACATATTGTTCGGGGTCGACGTTTTCCGCGAAGACCTTCTGGAAGACTTTTTTGGCCGTGCCCCGGTTGATCACGTTCCCGCGCAGCAGCAGAATCAGCTTGCCCAGGGACGCGGGCGCGAAAATCATGTTCTCCGGCAGGGTCTGGGTAAGCTTCAGCTGGCCCAGCACCTCGCCCATGATCCAGTTCGCGGCCTCCTTCGGGTCGCCGCAGGCGGCGCAGGTCTCCTCAAACAGCCGCATGAGATACACCGAGCCCGTGAGGATGCCCGTGTCATATTCCGGCAGGCCCAGCTCCTCCATGTAGCGCCGCCGCTTGGCCTGGGGCAGCTCCGGGAGCGAGGCCCGGATCTCCGCGATTTGCGCATCCGTGATTTCGATGGGCGGCAGGTCCGGCTCGGGGAAATACCTGTAGTCCTGGGCGTCCTCCTTGGCGCGCATGCTGCAGCTTTCGCCCGCGCTGTCGTCCCAGCGGCGGGTTTCCTGCACCACCCGGCCACCGTCCTCTATCAGCTCGATCTGCCGCGCGGTCTCCGCCTCAATGGCCCGGGCGATGGCGCGCAGGGAGTTGATGTTCTTCATCTCGGTGCGGGTACCCAGCTCCTTTGCCCCCACGGGCCGCACGGACAGGTTGATATCCGCCCGCAGGGAGCCCTCCTGCATCTTGCAGTCAGACACACCGGTATATTCCAGAATCGCCTTGAGCTTTTCTATATAATCAACCACCTCGCTGGCCGCCCGGAAATCTGGCTGGGTGACGATCTCCAGCAGAGCCGTGCCGCAGCGGTTGTAATCCGCCAGGGAGGCGTCCTCCCAGTCGTCGTGCACGAGCTTGCCCGCGTCCTCCTCCATGTGGATTTCCCGGATGCTCACCCGCTTCGTGCCGCCGTCCTCCGCCGCGACCTCCAGCCAGCCGTCGGTGCAGATGGGGGCGTAGAGCTGCGAAACCTGGTAGGCCTTGGGCAGGTCGGGATAGAAGTAATTCTTGCGGTCGAACTTGTTGTTCCGGGTGATTTCGCAGTTCAGGGCCAGCCCGGCGCGGATGGCGCAGTCCACCACCGCGCGGTTGAGCACGGGCAGGGTACCGGGCATGCCGGAGCACACGGGGCATACCTGGGTATTGGGCGCCCCGCCAAACTTGGTCGCGCAGCCGCAGAAGATTTTCGACTTCGTGGCCAGCTCCGTATGGACCTCCAGGCCAATAACGGTTTCGTAGCGCATATATTTCCTCCAATAGACAGGCCAGGCCCGCGGTTTACAAAATAATAAACACGCAAAAAACCGGCCAAATTGTTCATTGTTAATTGTCAATTGTTAATTGCCTTACACATTCTCCCGCCATGATCAGCCCCGCCGCGCCCGGCACAAACGAAACGCTCCCCGGCGGCCGGTGCCGCGCCGCGGGCTCCTCGCGGGAATAGACGACCCTCAGCGCGTCAATCCCCCGCTCCCGCAGCTTATGCCGCATGGCTTTCGCCAGGGGACACACCGTGGTCTCGTAAATATCCGCGAGCTCAAAGCGCGTGGGGTCGAGCTTGTTCCCCGCGCCCATGCAGCTGAGAACGGGCGTCCCCGCCCGATAGCACAGCTCAATCAGGAGCAGCTTCGAGGACACGGAATCGATGCAGTCGAGAACGCAGTCATAGCGGGCAAAATCGAATTGGCCCGCTGTGCTGCTGTCAAAAAAACAGCTGTGCGCCGCGATGGCACAGTCCGGGTTGATATCCAGCAGCCGCTCCCGGGCGGCCTCGGCCTTGGGTCTGCCGATGGTGGAGCGCAGGGCGATGAGCTGGCGGTTGAGGTTCGAGGGGCTCACCGTGTCGTTGTCGATGATATCCAGCGCGCCAACGCCGGCGCGGACAAGGGCCTCCGCCGCGAAGGAGCCCACGCCGCCCACGCCGAAGACGGCGACATGGGCCCGCCGCAGCGCCTCAAGGGCCTCTGAGCCAAGCAGGAGCTCCGTGCGGGAAAACATATCCTCCGTCATGCGAACGCCCCCGTCTGATACGCCCGCGCGGCGGCAAACAGCGTGCCCTCCTCAAACGGGCGGCCGATCAGCTGAAGGCCGATGGGCAGGCCCCGGGCATTCGTTCCGCAGGGCAGCGAAATGGCGGGCAGGCCCGCCAGGTTCACCATAACGGTGTAGATGTCGCTGAGATACATCTTCAGCGGGTCGGCGAGGCTTTCGCCCGCCTTGGGCGCGCAGGCGGGAGTTACCGGCCCCAGAATCAGGTCGTATTTCTCAAACGCGCCGGCAAAGGCCTGCTGAATCATCCGCTTGGCCTGCAGGGCTTTTTTGTAGTAGGCGTCGAAATAGCCGGAGCTCAGCACAAAGTTGCCCAGCATAATCCGCCGCTTGACCTCCATGCCGAAGCCCTCGCCGCGGCTGAGAATATAGGTCTCGCGCAGGGTGTTCGCGGCTTCGGCACTGTGGCCGTATTTGATGCCGTCGTAGCGCGAGAGATTCGAGCAGGCCTCCGCGCAGGCGATGATGTAGTAAGTGGGCACCGCGTATTCCGTCATGGGCAGCGCGAAGCTTTCCGCCTCGGCGCCCAGGGAGACGAAAACCTCCCTGGCAGCCAGCACGGCCCGCGCCGCCTCAGGCTGCAGGCCCTCTCCAAAATAGGCCTCCGGCAGGCCGATGCGCAGGCCCTTCACGCCTTTGGCCAGAGCAGCGTCCGCATCAAAGGCCGCCGGCGGGGCCATGGAGGTGCTGTCCCTTGGGTCCTGCCCGGCGATGATCTCAAAGAGAGCCGCGCAGTCCGCCGCGTCGCGGCCCATGGGGCCGATCTGGTCCAGGGAGGAGGCATAGGCCACCGCCCCATAACGGGATACCGCGCCATAGGTGGGTTTTAGCCCCGTAACGCCGCAATAGGCGCTGGGCTGCCGGATAGAGCCGCCGGTGTCGGTTCCCAGGGCGATGGGGGCCTCCATCGCCGCCAGGGCCGCGGCGCTTCCGCCGGAGGAGCCTCCCGGCACGTGGGCGGGATCGCGCGGGTTGCGGGTGGGGCCGAAGTACGAGGTCTCGGTGGTGGAGCCCATGGCGAACTCGTCCATATTGGTCTTCCCCAAAACGATCATGTCCGCGGCGTTGATTTTTTCGATGACCGTGGCGTCGTAGGGGGGAATGAAATCCGCGAGCATCCTTGAGGCGCAGGTGGTGGGGATGCCCTTGGTGCAGATCAAATCCTTCACGGCGATGGGCACCCCCGCCAGAGCTGAGCGGATTTCGCCCGCGTCGATACGCGGCTGGATGTCCGCCGCCCGGGCATAGGCGTGCTCCCTGCACAGATGAATATAGCAGTTATATTTTGGTTCGAGCTCCTCAATAACGGCGTAGTAAGCGTCAAGGGCCTGCGCGACTGTGAGCTCACGGGCCTGGAGCTTCGCGGCCAGCTGCAGGGCGGTGAGGGATGTGATTGCCGTTGATGCGGGTGTATGCGGGGTGACGGGCGGCTTGCAAGCCGCCCCTACAGGCTCTGCGTTGTGATTATGGGCCATGTCGAATCTCCTTTCACTCCATCACCCGGTGCACCATAAAGTACCCGTCCTTTTCCCGGGGCGCGTTGGCCAAAATATCCCCGGGGTCCATGGAGCGCAAAATGACGTCCTCCCGCATGACGTTCGTCACAGGGAAGGCGTGCGACAGCGGCTCCACCCCCTCGGTATCCAGGGCGCCCAGCTGGTCAAAATAGCCGATGATGCTCCGCAGGTCGGTTTCACAGGCCGCGCGCTCCTCCTCCGTGAGGCGAATGCGGCCCAAGGATTCCAAATACAGCACCAAATCGCGGTCAATTGTCATAAAGGATTCTCCTTTATATTTAGATGTCTAAAGTCTAATATCTAAAATCTAATATCTATTATAGCACAACTATTTTGAAAATGCAATCGCGCGTTTGGCCAGGGTGGCGGCGCTCAGGGGAGAGAGATACACGAGTTGGCCGGACCGCGCCCGCGTAACGATAAAGGACTTTGGCAGGTCCTCCCCCAGGGAGACAATTCCGCCGCGCTTCTGGGCGGAGCCTAAAAAATCCCGGGAATGCTTTGAGACTGTCGTTGTGTCCAAATCAAAAATGCCGATGATTTCGCTTTGGCGAACCACGGTGTCCGCGCCAAGATGCAGGTACACGCTATCCCTCCCCCTTAAATTGACGCAGCTCCCGCATGAGCCTCGCCACGGGCAGGCCGACCACGTTGAAGTAGTCGCCCTCAATCTTTTTGACCAGCAGCCCGCCCAGGCCCTGGATGCCGTAGGCCCCGGCTTTGTCCAGTGGCTCGCCGCTTTGGATATAGCGCGCGATCTCGTCCTCCGAAAGGGGATAGAAGCTCACCCGCGTTTTCTGGGCAAAGGCCAGCTGCCGCGCTCCCTGGCAAACGCAGACCCCGGTGATCACCGTATGTGTTTCGCCGGAGAGCATGCGCAGCATCCGCGCGGCGTCGCCAGAATCTTTTGGCTTGCCCAAAATAATATTTTTTAATTTTTTGCTTTTTATATTTTTATTTTTTTTATTTTCAAGATTTATTTTTTTTAAATTTATATTTATCAGATTTTTATTTTTTAATCTTTTATTTTTCAAAACGACGATTGTATCCGCCGCGATGACGCAGCTTTCGGGATGCTCCGCAGCCACAGCCGCTGCCTTTTGCGTGGCCAGCGCCCGGGCGGCCTCCGCGGGCTCCATCCCCGGCGGGATGCTTTCCTCTATGTCCGGCGCGCAGACGCGGAAGCTCAGGCCGGCCATAGCCAGCAGCTCTTTTCGCCGGGGCGAGGCCGAAGCCAGAATGTAATCCAATTCGATACAGCCCTCCATTATTTGTATAGTGAATAAAAAATGGCGCGTTGCGCATTGAATTATACACCAGGACGATCATAAATGCAAACTATTTTCAATTTTCTGAATATGAATTGTGAATCTATACAGAATTCGAAGAAGCCGCGCCGCAGCCCCTTGACAAACGCCCCTCAGATGCTTATACTGCGAACGGGCATACTAAATATGCCCTGATAAAACAAATAAACAAAACAGAAGAAATGGGAGGATTCCGTATGGCGAAGAAAATCATCGCGCTGCTTTGCGCCGTCTTGCTTCTGCTGAGCCTGTGCGCCGCCTGCGCCGTGCAGGGAGAATTCAGCAAACAAAAGCGAATCAATGTCATCACCCGCGAGGATGGCTCCGGCACCCGGCAGGCGTTCATTGAGCTGTTCGGCGTGGAGGAAAAGGGAGAAGACGGCACCCGCAGGGACAACACGACCAAGGACGCCGTAACCGCCAAGCAGACGGATATCATGATCACCAACGTAATGAACGACCCCTATGCCGTCGGCTATATCTCCGTGGGCTCCATGAGCGACAGCGTGAAGGCCCTATCCATCGAAGGCGTGGAGCCCTCCAGAATCAACGTGCTCAGCGGCGCCTATGAGATTGTCCGCCCCTTCTATCTGGCCACGAAGGGGGAGGCCTCTGCCCTGGCGCAGGACTTTATCGATTTCATTCTTTCCGGTCTTGGACAAGCCATCGTCGCGGATTCCGGCTATATCCCCGTGATGGAAGCGCCCGTGGAATATCAGAACGAGGCCCCGCCCGCCGGCCGGCTCGTCGTCGCGGGCTCCAGCTCCGTCACGCCCGTGATGGAAAAGCTGCGCACGGCCTATCGGGAGGCCAATCCCGCCGCCGTAATCGAAATTCAGATGAGCGACTCCTCCGGCGGGCTGCTGGCGGCCATGGAGGACACCTGCGACATCGCCATGTCCAGCCGCGACCTCAAGGAAAGCGAGCAGGCCGTGCTCTTGTCCGTCAAGATCGCCTCCGACGCCATCGCGGTGATCGTGAACACCTCGAACCCCCTGGAGGACCTTGCCCGCGGCCAGGTGAAGGATATTTTCACGGGCGCCGCGCTGAAATGGAACGAAGTCATTCTGACAGAAGAGGCTGAATGAAGAATAATTCGCAGTTCGCGATGCGCGATTCGCAATTAAAAAACCGCCGCGGGCGCTTCGCCGAGGCTCTCATGGGCGCCGTGTTCCTCTGCTCGGCCCTGGCCAGCGTGGCGGCGGTGGCGCTCATCTGCCTCTTCCTCTTTGTCAGGGGCCTGCCCGCCATGGCGGAAATCGGGCTGTTCCGCTTTCTGCTGGGCAGGGAGTGGTCCCCCACCGACATCCCCCCCGCCTTCGGTATTTTGCCTATGATCGCGGGCAGCCTCTACATCACGGCGGGCGCGGTCGTCATCGGCGGGCCCGTGGGGATTCTCACCGCGGTCTTTCTGGCCCGCAGCTGCCCGAAGCGGCTCTACCGCTTCGTCAAGCCCGGTGTGGATCTCCTCGCCGGAATCCCTTCGGTGGTCTACGGCTTTTTCGGCATGATGGTGCTGCTGCCCTTCGCGGGCAGCAGCATGCTTTCGGCAAGCCTGCTGCTGGGCGTGATGATTCTGCCCACGGTGATCGGCCTGGCCGAAAGCGCCCTGCGCGCCGTGCCGGAGGCCTATTATGAGGGGGCCCTCGCTCTGGGCGCCGGGCACTACCGCAGCGTATTCCGGGTGGTGCTTCCCGCCGCGAAATCGGGGGTGCTGGCGGCGGTGGTTCTGGGCGTGGGCCGCGCCATCGGCGAAACCATGGCGGTGATCATGGTGGCGGGCAACCAGGCCCGCATGCCCCTGGGGCTGCTTTACGGCGCGCGCACCCTCACGGCGAACATCGTGCTGGAAATGGGCTACGCCGCCGAGCTTCACCGGGGCGCGCTTATCGCCACGGGCGTGGTGCTGTTTGTGTTCATTTTAATCATCAATCTTAGCTTTTCGGCATTAAAGGGCGCAAGCCGCAGGGATTCAAAAAATTGAACCCCTGCGGCTTGCCAATATTCATGGGTTCAAATTTTTGAACCCCTACGAGGAAGCCGCATGAAAAAACAAAAGCAAAAGCTCACCGAAAAGGCCTTCGCGGTGTTGACCTGGGGCGCCGCCGCGCTCACCCTGGGCACGCTGGCCTTTTTGATCGCCTTCATCCTTATCCGGGGCATTCCCCACCTGAAGCCCTCGCTGTTCGCCTGGGAATATACCAGCGAAAACGTGTCGCTGCTCCCGGCCTTCGTCACCACGGCGGAAATCACGCTGCTTTCGCTGCTCATCGCCGTGCCCCTGGGGGTGTTTTCGGCCATCTTCCTGACGGAGTACGCCAAACGCGGCAACAAGGCCGTGGCCCTCGTGCGCCTGACGGCCGAAACCCTTTCGGGCATCCCCTCCATCGTCTACGGCCTGTTTGGCTGGCTGTTTTTCGTCACATCGCTGAAATGGGGATTCAGCTTATTATCCGGCGCCGTCACTTTGTCCATCATGATACTGCCTTTGATTATGCGCTCCGCCGAGGAGGCGCTGAAGGCCGTGCCGGACACCTACCGGGAGGGCGCCTTTGGCCTGGGCGCGGGAAAGCTGCGCATGGTGTTCCGCGTGGCGCTGCCCGCGGCCATGCCGGGCATTCTCGCCGGGGTAATCCTGGCGGTGGGGCGCATTGTGGGCGAAACCGCCGCGCTGATCTACACCGCGGGCACGGTGGCGCAGATCGCGCCGAGCCCCATGGCCTCGGCCCGCACGCTGTCTGTGCACATGTATGCCCTTTCCAGCGAGGGGCTGTTTATGAATGAAAGCTATGCCACGGCGGTGGTGCTGCTGCTTCTTGTCGCGGGCATCAACGCTCTTTCGGGCTTCATCGCAAAACGGCTGGGAGGCAAAGGGGAGAGACAGGGAGGAGAGTGAAATGAAAGATAAATCAATTTTTGAAATCAAAAGCCTGGATTTGTTTTACGGGAATTTTCAGGCCCTCAAAAGCATAAACATGGAGCTTGCGGGGGGAGAAATCACCGCCTTCATCGGGCCCTCAGGCTGCGGGAAATCCACGCTGCTCAAAACCCTCAACCGCATGAACGATCTGGTGGAGGGCTGCCGGATCACCGGCACGGTAAGGCTGATGGGGCAGGATGTGTATGGCGGCATGGACGTCAACCTGCTGCGCAGGCGGGTGGGCATGGTCTTCCAGAAGCCCAACCCCTTCCCCATGAGCGTCTACGACAACATCGCCTTCGGCCCGCGCACCCACGGGGTAAAGAAAAAGAGCGCGCTGGACAGCGTTGTCGAAAAATCCCTGCGGGACGCGGCGATCTGGGACGAGGTGAAGGACCGGCTCAAGAAGCCGGCGCTGGCGCTTTCCGGCGGGCAGCAGCAGCGGCTGTGCATCGCCCGGGCCCTGGCCGTGGGGCCCGAGGTGCTGCTCATGGATGAGCCCACCAGTGCCCTGGATCCCATTTCCACCGGAAAAATTGAGGAGCTGCTGCTCCAGCTGCGGGAGGAGTACAGCATCGTGATCGTGACCCACAACATGCAGCAGGCCACCCGCGTCAGCGACCGCACGGCCTTCTTCCTGCTGGGCGAGGTGGTGGAGTACGCCAAAACCGAGACCATGTTTTCCATGCCGAAGGACAAGCGCACCGAGGATTACATCACAGGGAGGTTTGGATGATGCGCAGCAGATTTGACGAGCAGCTCAACCAGCTGAATGAAAACCTGATTGAAATGGGCGCCATGGTGGAGGATGCCATCACGAAGAGCGTGAAGGCCCTCAAGGAGCGTGATGTGGAGGCCTCCCGCAAAATTGAGCGGGACGATCACCTGATCAACGAAAAGGAGAAGGAGATCGAAAGCCTTTGCCTCAAGCTGCTGCTCAACCAGCAGCCAGTGGCGCGGGACCTGCGCACGATCTCCACGGCGCTGAAGATGATCACCGACATTGAGCGCATCGGCGACCACGCGGCGGATATCGCGGAAATCTGCGTGCACCTGCCCGTGGAAAGCCATGTAACGGACATTGAGCCCATCGCGGCCATGGCGAAGGCCACCATGCGCATGGTGCGCGCCAGCATTGAGGCCTATGTGAAGAAGGACCTGGCGCTGGCGCAGTCGGTAACGGAAATGGACGACGAGGTGGATGAGCTCTTCATCGCCGTGCGGCAGGATATGATCGCGCTGGTCCACAAGGACCCCAATGACGGCAGCGAGGCCTTCGACATCATGCAGATCGCGAAGTACTTCGAACGCATTGGCGACCATGCGGTAAACATCGGCGAATGGGTCGTGTTTTCCATCACCGGCATTCATAAGAACACGAGGATTTTGTAAGACAGGAGCATAGAAATGAAACGATGGAGCGCCCTTGCCTGCGCCGCGGTCTTATGCGCGGCTCTGTGCGCCTGCGCGCCGGCCGGGCCGCCCGGCGACGGCAAAATCAGCGTTGTCGCCACCATTTTCGCGCCCTATGATTTTACGCGGGCGATCGCGGGGGATCGCGTCAGGCTGACTATGCTGCTCCCCCCGGCCGCGGAAAGCCATTCCTACGAGCCCACGGCGAAGGATATCATCAGCATCCAGGAGTGCGGCCTGTTTCTCTATGTGGGCGGGGAATCCGAAAACTGGGTCAGGGAGATTCTGACGCCGATGGAGCCGGGCAGGCGCCGGGTCGTCGCGCTGATGGACTGCGTGGACGCGGTGGAGGAAGAAATCGTCCCGGGCATGGAGGCCGGGGACGACGGCGTGGAGGAGCGCGAGAACGGCGCGGGCACGCCGGAATACGACGAGCATGTATGGACCTCGCCGAAAAACGCCATGCGGATCGTGGAGCGGATCCGGGACGCCCTGTGCGAAATCGACAGCGAAAACGCCGCGGTATACCGGGAAAACGCCCGCGCCTATCTGGCCGGGCTGGAGGCGCTGGATCTGGAGCTGCGCGCGGTCGTTTCCGGTGCGAAACGCAAGCTGCTGGTCTTCGGCGACCGGTTTCCCTTCCGTTACTTCGCCGACGAATACGGCCTGCGCTATGCCGCGGCCTTTCCCGGCTGCGCGGTTGAAACGGAGCCCAGCGCCGCCACGGTGAAATTCCTCATTGATAAAATCACGCGGGAGAAGATTCCCGTGGTGTTCCACATCGAGCTTTCCAACCGGCGTATGGCGCAGGCCATCAGCGAGGCCACGGGCGCCGAGCCTCTTGAGCTCCATTCCGTTCACAGCATCTCCAAGCAGGATTTTGACGACGGGCTGGGCTATCTTGACTTTATGCGGCGCAACGCGGAAAGCCTGCGGAAGGCGCTGTGGTAAGGCGCGGGCTCAATGCGGATATTGTCCGCAAGCAAAAGCATAGACAGGGCTCATGGTGTTTTGCCATGAGCCCTGTTTTGTTGATTTCCCTCTCCTTAGGGCCCGGCCAGCATCTCCTGATACATATCCGCCAGCGCCATCCAGGTCAGCGGGCCCACCGAGCCCGAAACCGGCACCTGCGCATACTGCTGGAACGCCCTGATGGCACGCTCCGTGGCGGGGCCGAATTCGCCGTCCACCGTCAATGGATACTGGCCGCCGATCCTCGAGGAAAGCGCGTTGAGCCAAAACTGGATTCGGCGCACGTTGACGCCGCTGTTTCCACTGGAGTAGGCGTAGCCGGGATAGAAGTCCTGCCTGGCTTCCGCGGAAAGGCCGTTGTAGAAGTCGCTGTAAATCGACTGGATCCAGTTCCAGGTGGCGCGGCCAACGACGCCGTCCTCAGTCAGGCCGTAAATATGCTGGAACTCCCGCACGGCGCGCTCCGTTTGCGGACCAAACATGCCATCGGTTTCCAGCTGGCCGATGGAGGGCTGAAAGCGTCCGATAAAGTTCAGGAAGTACTGTATTACCTGCACCTCCTGCCCCACATCGCCCATGCGCAGCGTCTCGCTCCACATCCGCCGGGCCTCCTCCGGGCTGATGCCCTCGGAATCCAGCTCGGCGATGCGCTTGACGGCGTTGAAGATCGCTACGACGCGGTTCCAGGTAACCCGCCCCACAACGCCGTCCTGGGTCAGGCCGAACACGCGCTGAAACGCCCGCACCGCGGCCTCGGTATCCCCGGTGAAAATGCCTGTGTTGACCTCGGTGGCGGGAATCGCCGGAAAGCTCTGGGCGACACGGCGCAGCATAATCTGCAGCGTGCGCAGCTCCTCGCCGATGCTGCCGCGCCGCAGCAGGCGCCCGGGATAGGATTCCCGGATCTCCCCCTCGGGCGCGTTGAGCACCAGATCAATGTTGTTCCCGTAATAAAACTGTAAAATACGATAGGGCGTGTAGCCCTGATTGGCGAGATAGTAGCTGCCCCATTGAGAAAGCCCCTTGCAGGTCGCTGTGGTGCCATTGCAGTAGGAGGAAAACATGGGCTGCACCTGCCCCCGCCGGACGATGTAGTCGTTGAAAAGCTCATCCACCAGCCTGCTGATGTTGGCAAAGATACTGCGGCCCTCCACAAAGGCCTGATCGTAGCTCGTGGCGCAAATAAACCAAACCGACAAGTCCCAAACCTATTGATACTCATAGTATACAGCAAGTCCGACTTAAAAGCAAGGATTTTTCAAATCGGATTTTGCCCGGCGATTTCCCCCTGCTGTGGGGTCGCGGCACAGCCCTCCCTTCATTGCCTGATTAGCACCGAACATAGGAAGAACTGGCTTGTCAAGGGCGCAAAGCGTTCAAAAAATAATTTTTCGATATAGGATTTAACCGAAAAAATATTTTTTGAATTTACCCTTGATAAGCCAGTTCTTCCTATGTTACTCTTTTTCAGGCAAGGAAAGGATTAATATTTGTCATTTAAGTATGCTTCCATTTGATTTATAAATCGTTCAGCATCTTTCAATTGTTTTTCGACATCTTTTTTGGAAATAATAAAAAAGTCCTCGTAATCTGCCTCTGTACGTATCTCAAAGGCTCTTCCGATAATTTTAGAAATTTCCGCACTGAAAATCCCTGTTTTCACGAAGTTTTGCCTGAAGCTCGCAATGACCGCCGAATGTTTTTTATAGTCTAAGCCCTCTAAAATTAGTACCGCTCTTGCCGAATGAAAGATGGCGTAATATGCTCGGTTAGCTCCTAGTCTAAAATCCCCATTGTTCAAAGCGTTTATGCCTGCGGACAAATCCTCCTTTGCTCTTTGCAAGCGGTATTTTGATAAATCAATTGTGGTGTAATCAGCCATTTATTCTAATCCCCTCTCGCGCAACGTTCTTATAATACGGTAAAACATGTTCCCAAGCGGAGAATGTTTCCATGTCCTGCAATTTTAACGATAGCAAAACCTCATAATCATAATCACGACCGATATCTTCCGCAAAATCCCACACCTCATCGCGGTATTCTGTAAGCTCATATTTGTCGATATTTACCAATATCATCATATCTATATCCGAAAACTCTTCATAGTCCCCACGGGCATAAGAGCCGTAGAGTATAACGCTATTCAGTTTTTCTCCAAACAGTTCCATCATTCTTTCATGAACCCTTTGGGAAATTTCTTGTATTTGTTGTTTTGTAGCCATGTCTGCACCTCCTATAGCCATAGTATACCACTAAATAGCTTGAAAGGCAAGAGGATTTTTAAGTTCTCCCATACCCCCTTGCACATCATACGCATCACCGCCAAGAGGCGACTAATTCAGCCTACAGCTAAATTAGTCACCTCTTGGCTTGCTCTGCGGTTCGGGTCAACTAAGGGGCCATGGGTCAGTCTGTATAGCTTCTTCCCCGTCAAGTAAGGCTTCAACCCGCTCAATCCTCGCCGTAATCCTCGGATGGCTTTTCAACATTTTCTGAATGACCGTGCTGTTATCGCCCAAATTTATCTTTTCAAGCAAATAAAACGCCTCTACAAGCTCTTCCCCATAGCCCAACTCATAAGCATAACGGTCTGCCCTGTACTCATTTTTCCTGCTGTTAATAGCAATCACAGCATTCATAAGAAACATAAACCCGAATATGAACAGGTCAAACATCAACCTGAATATCAGTGTGATGATTTTTCCCGCGCCGGATTTCTCAAACATGGCTTGCACAAGGTCAATCAGGAAAAGAAATGCCCTTGCAATGAGCACGAAAATGGTAAATAGCCCATTCCAACCCATGCATATAGTGTCGCAACCGTATCAAAGTACAAAATATGGGCTATCTCATGAGCTATTAACGCTTTCAACTGGTCTTCGTTGAATGTATGCATAGCTCCCTTCGTGACTGCGACTGTAGGAAGCTAAGCGGGTTTGCGCCCAACATGAGAACCGCTAAGACAAAATAGACCACGGAACAAGCTAAGTACAGCGGATTGGTCTTTGCGAATTTGATAAAGTCGCGTTTCGTGGTTTCAAACATGGAAAATCCCCTTTCAAAATGGCTTATGGATATTGACTTTGCAATGAATATCCAAGTCGCGGGATAAAAAGAACGCTTTGCCCGTTTTCAGTCTCTTAATTTCATCAGGGTGGAATATGTATTCCCTGATGGGTTTTGCGCTTCCAAAGCCTGTTTCCGTGGCTCCCATACCCATTTGTTGTATTTGGTGGGATACTTCAATTCCTTCCCTTGTACCTATGATATTCGCCCAATGTTCCGCATTTACGCTACTATTCTGCCTTAAAACGATATAATTGTTACAGTTTTCTATGATTTGCTCCTTGTATGCTTCATTCACAGCTGCGTCGAGGTCTGAAAGGCTTTGCGTGGCTAAAACGCAAGTCACATTGGCACTTCTGGACTTGTTCACAAGGTCTACCAAAGCAGTGGAAGCATATACGTTTATCTCGTCCATGATAAAAAATGTTCGATTGTTTCCGCTTTGATATAGCTTCCTTAGGGGCGCTTTAATTTCACTTTGGAATGAAAAGCGCGAAAAAGACAAGCCCGGCGGGCTTGTCTTGCTGTAACATTTTCTGTTTTCAGCGCATATACTGTAAATTATATAGAATATCAACGCGAACAATCGCAAAGTTGCTAACTTGGCGATTGTGTTATATATGCTTAACATAATGTTATGGTACCATATATATGCCTGTTTTGCAATAGCCTTTTTGAATTTTTTCGGCTTTTTGCCGGATTTCTCCGTTTTCGGGGGTTCGGAAGGCTTTTTCAAGGCCTTACGTGGTCAATTTTCTGGTCAAATCTTTACGAGAGGGGCGGGGCTATGGCAAGGCGCGCACGGGGTATCTACAGGCGGAAGGACGGGCGTTGGGAAGGGCGGTATTTGCTGGACGGGAAATATAAATCGGTTTATGGTCATTCGTATGGTGAAGCGAAAGCGAAGCTAGAAGCCTACATGAGCAAGCGGGCAGCGCCGCCCACAAAAGCGATCGCCAAGGGGCGCATGATTTTGTGGGCGGCTTCCTGCGAAGAATGGCTTGACCAAAAAAAGCTTTGCCTGAAGCAGTCATCTTTCGTGCAATATAGCTGTATTGTGCGAAAGCATATCCTGCCCTACTGGGGACAGAGGAACGCCAATGAGCTTATCAGCGCCAGCGTGAATAGCTTTGTCAAAGCCCTATCTGAAAGACTTTCCGCTAAAACTGTGCGGGATATCTTGAGCGTATTTTTACAGGTTGTCCGCTTTGCCGAGAAGAAGCACGGGATACATATTGACCACGAAGAAATTTCGAGGCCGAAAGCGCAGACGGGCAATTTGTCCGTGCTTTCGCACGATGAACAACGACGGTTGTCTTGCTTTTTACAGGTGAATCCAAATCGAATCAATGCCGGAATCCTTTTACTGCTTTACACTGGCATTCGGATAGGTGAGCTTTGCGCCCTGCAATGGCAAGACATTGACCAGACCGCCGGCATGGTCAGCGTGACCAAAACCATCCAGCGCATTGCAGACCCCGACCCAGACAGTAAAGCCAAAACCAGAGTTATCATTGACACGCCAAAGAGCCGGAATTCTGTCCGGCTTGTACCAATTCCGAGCTTTCTAATTGGCTTGCTTTCCAATATTCGAGCGAAGCCGGATTCATATTTTTTAACAGGCGAAAGCAAGCCTATGGAGCCACGCCTGTTCCAAACCAAGTTTAAGAAAGCCCTCGAACAGGCTAAAGTGACAGAAACCAACGCCCACGCACTGCGGCACACGTTTGCGACACGAGCAATCGAGCAGAACATGGACGTAAAGAGTTTGTGCGAAATCCTTGGCCATGCCACGGTGAAATTCACCTTGGAACGGTATGTTCATTCCTCTACAGAATTAAAGCGGTCTGGCATGGAACGCCTTGCCGTTTATCTTTAACTTTGGCTTTCGTGGTCAAATTATTGGTCACGATAGCCGGAACGCCTTGTATATCTTCGTTTTTCCTCTTTTAATCGCCAAGTTAGCAACTTTGCGATTAGCGCGCTGGCTGGCTCGGTGATTGGATTATATCATGCTTGGCAAATTTGAGAAATGAAGAAAGAGGGAAAAGGCATGGGGAGAAAAGTGATTTTGCTAGTAGCAGTGGCATTGATGCTACTGGGAATTCTAGCTGCTTGCAGCGCAAGCACAACGCCGAAGGGAGGGAAATTCAAAGATGCCTATAAGTATATCACGGACAGCGAGATTTATCGTGAAGCAAATGATGAATTTGGATTCTATGAAAAAGTATCCTATACGATTGACAAATTAACCTATACCGATGACACGAAAGGCATAGCAACTGTTACAGTTACTGCGCCTGATATGGAAAAAATAATTTTGGAGGCAACCAAAGATATTCCTGCAAAGCAAAAAGGACAAGCAACGACTGGGGAATTCGATTTGAATAGCAGTCCAGAACAATTTATAGAATATATGGAAGCACCAATAAAGCGAAGTGAAGAAGCCTCAAAACAGCTTAGAGAAAATATTAAAGAACAATTGAGCGATAATAATTATGAAGTATTGACTACAACATTTGAAATGGAGATAATCAAGGAAAAATGGAAATGGAAATTAATTCCAAACAAAGATTGGGATAACGCTGTAAATGGGAATTTAATAACTATATGGCAAAAATACTATAAGATGATGTTGGAGGACTACAAATAATGAAACGGTTTCTTTCTTGCGTTTTGGCTCTTTCTCTTCTGGCGGGAAGTCTTGTTTTTACCGCGAAAGCAGAAATAACAGGAAGTTTTATAGAAACAGCAGTACCCCTTTTTAGCAATGAAACCAATAGAAATTCTCTGACCTTATATTCATATGATGGCAAATTATATATGGATGCGCTTGACTTGGGAATATTGACAAGAACCAAAGTTGTTATTTCAAATTCAACTGCCTTTCTCTCGCAAGGACAACGAAAAATAGAAATTGATATCGAAAATCAAGAGATAAAAGAGTTTCGAAGAACATCAACACTATTAGCTAAGCAACATAATGGAAAAATTTTATTGCATGCGTACCCTGTGTTGACATATATGTTGGCAGATTGCAAATGGACCGCGGATACTTTGCAGGTTATCATGCCTGATAAATTATTCTTTGAGGCTTTCACATGGGAAGATGTGACGAATAGCTATGTTGAAATTGAAGCAACCCCTGAAATATGGGTATCTATATTCTGCGACACCCTAGTAGATGTTTTAAGGCCCGGAGGCTTAAACCTTTTTTCATCAGGTGAAGATGTACTAGAAGAGGTTACACATGAGGCTTTGAATGTCAACGCTTACGATTATGTTTTCGTTCAAGAGCAAATAGCAAATGAATTAAAAGAATTAAATGTGTTTTTAGATTCTCCTGCTTTACAAAATTTAAGTGCTGAGGAAGTCTATACTCTTCTGCAATCTATTCAATTTGATATATCTTTTAGAAACAGTCAACTTCAAAAAGCCGCCAATAGCAATTTGATTAAGTTTGCAAACGATACACTTGATTTTATTCTGAATCTGCCCACGGAAGCAATTCCTATAAAAGCAGATTTAGCGCTGGCAGATACAATAGTAACTTCATATCGCATGATAACAACCGATATATCGCTTGTTGAAGCGCTCTCAGAAACTTATAATGAGGATATAATCAACCGATACATAACAAACAATAAAACCAGACAACAGTTAAAAGGAGTTCAAGACCTCGCAAAAACCTTAAATAGTTCTGATTGGCAAAAAGTTTACGATACAGCAATAGAAAAATTCTTGGATTTTTTAATTGATTTAGGCGTGGACAAATTATTGAATCTAACACCTCTGGGAAAAGCAAAGTCATTAATAGATATATCCATGGCTATTTTATCAGCACTTCCCTATTTCGGCTCTTTAATTAACGCCTATTCTGCTGATTTGCATTATCTGATTGGACACGACTTTCAAAATGCAACATATAAAATTGTGATTGGACAGGGTGCAGAGTTTATAACGGAAGGCTTTAGGAATGAGGGAAACCTAAAAAAACTGCAAAGCTCTTTGATAATGTACTATCGGCTTATGATATGCACCATAGAAAACCGAATTACAGCTGCAAAGGAATTTAGCCATGCAGGGCAAGAATGGATTGATAATGCTTCAAATCTACTTGAAGAAACTGCAAAAACTCTTTATAATCTTAGCATAGCAGACACACGTCCTATTCCCGACATTGAAAGCCTTGCTGAAAATGACTTGGACAAGCAAGTGCCAGAACTACCGTCAGCCTCACAAAATGGAAACAACAGCTTTATCGTCCCAGTTACCCCGCAAACCACCGTGCCAGAGGGCTACATCGGCATTTATACCCCGCAAGATTTGGATAATGTGCGGAACAATCTATCGGGCAAGTATATTTTGATGAATGATATTGACCTTGCAAGTTGGGGGGAGTGGAAGCCAATCGGCTTCATTCATAACAAAGAGAGCCAAATATTTGGAGGTGTGCTCGATGGAAATGGATATGCAATTATTAATTTAAAAATAAATGTTGATATAGTCGAAAGCGCGGTGGAAAATATTAAGATTGGGCTAATTTCTGATTTAGGTGGAACTATAAAAAATATAGGAATTAACGATGGAACTATTGAGGTGAAATCAGTCCAAAATCACACATATGTTCATGTCGGTGGAATTGCAGGAAACTCATTTGGACTTTTGTACAACTGTTACAATAAAGCTAAAATAACTTGTGAGTTTTCAGGCAGTGAGCTATTCTTGGGTGGAATAGCAGGGCGAATAATGTGTTCAAGAATTACTCATAGTTATAACGTTGGGTATATATGCGCAAAAAATGCAACACAGTATAACACTGCTCATATCGGTGGAATTGTCGGAAGAATTCGGGGCAACGGACCAAATCATGAAGCAGTTTTAAGCTCATGTTATAATAACGGAACTATTGAAGGCTTAGAAGCGTGCCCCGGAGGAATCGCTGGAACAGCTGATGCCTATATTAGTGACTGTTATTCGACTGGAGATATTATAGGCGGTTATCGGGCTGCTGGTATAGTGGGCTATATGTATCCGACATTTACAGCTAATATGTCTAATTGCTACAGTATAAGTGATATAAATGCATCTAACCCAAAAGGGATAATTGGTGGTGGCACTTTTTCTGTTACAACACTCTTTAATCAGTCCATGTCTTATATCATCAGAAATTGTTATTACCTCAAAAGTTATTCGTCAGAATTATCCGTTGCAAAACATGAGGGTCTAATTATAGATAACCTTTCCCCCCTCACCCCTGCCCAAATGACCCAACAATCCTCCTACACCGGCTTCGACTTCACCAACACATGGGCGATTGACCCCGCAATTAACAATGGCTATCCCTACCTGCGGGGACTGCAACCGTAACCAATGAGCACCAAAGCAAGCCCGCCCCGTCTTGGCATGAAGTCCGGGCGGGCTTGCTGATATCTCCCTAATTCGATTGAAACTCCACATGCAAAACCTTAACCGTTCCGCAATGCTTCCCCGGTTCTTTTTCATTCACAATCACAATTTTTTGTACAAACTTCACCAAAAACTGCCTTTTCTCTGTTATGCTCAAGTGTTGCCAGTTTTTCTTTAGGTCTGAAATAACATCCCCTCTGCAAATTGTGGCTTTTTCCGGCTCTGGAAGTTGCAGTTTATCTAGTTCCGACTGCACAAAGCTTTTATCTCTGCGGATACGGGTCTTCATGGTCGTGTATTCCTCAAACTCAATCTCGTTATCGACATATCGGTTCAAGACTTCTCGCTCTCTGCTGTCAAGCTGTCGCAGTTTTTCCTGATATGCCGTGATTTGGGCTAGCTGGTCTTGCCTTGCTTGCTCCTGCTCCTGTAATTCAATTTTATCAGCAACGCGAAAATCAAATATTTGGTCAATATAGTCTTGAAAGGCTTTTTCCACTTTCTTCAGGCTCATGCTGGAGGCGTCGCAAGCGTTCACATCTTTGTTGGGGCAAATGAAGCCGCCCACATAAGACGTTGTTTCATCTCCGGATTTATTGTAAACGCAATGGGAGGCTAATCTTCTTCCGCATTTCGCGCATATTAAAATCCCACAAAAATAATTGTCCTCTCTTGGCTTTTTGGTTTTACCTGCTTTCAAATTTTTTTCAAGAAGTTTTTGCGCTTCATCAAATAACTCTTCTGAAATAATCGCCTCATGTTGCCCTTCGTATTGACAAGCACTTTTTCCACTGCGAACATGATGACGCACATTTCCAATAAAGTTGTGATTGGATAATAAACGTCCAACATTCGAGCCCGTCCATGTAAAGCCTTTCTTTGTTGGTATTTTCAATATGTTCAAATGCTTTGCAATCGCCATCAAGGACATTCCTTGACTTACGTACATATCAAAAATATCTTTTACAATTTCTGCTTCCTGCTCATTGATTGTCTGTATTTTTTGCCCCTTTTCTCTTGTGTAACCATAGCTTGAAACGTTGGTGCATAGGCTATAGCCCTCTTTCACTTTCTTGTCCAAACCCAATTTAGTTCTTTCAATGATATTTTCACGTTCAAATTCCGCGAAAATCCCAATGATTTTCAAGAACATTCTTCCCGAAGCCGTTTGCGTGTCAATGCTCTCCGAAAGCGAATTAAACGCGCAATCCTGCTCATTGAATAAATCAACCAGATAAATTAAGTCTGCCGTGCTTCTGGTGAGCCTGTCAATTTTGTACACAACAACATTTTGGACTAGCCCGCTTCGGATATCGGCAATCATTTCATTGATAGCCGGGCGCTCCGTGATGTTCTTTCCGCTGATACCCTCATCCGTATAAATCTTAAAAATTGACCAATCCTTAATCCTCGCAAAGTCCTTTAGCTTTTGCTCCTGCGCTCGGATGGAATAACCCTCCTGCGCCTGCTCCTCTGTCGATACCCTTACATAAATCCCTGTTTCCATGCCTTAACCTCTCCTATCGTTTTTTTATTTGCTCGATAGGTTTTCGGCTTGCCCGGCTTTTTCTTGTTCCAGCTTCTCCTGTTTCATCCTTGGAATTGACGTTTTTAAAAAGAACTTCATCATTTCAATTTGCAGTTCTTCCGGCAACGTGATTTTCTTTTCGCCCTCGTCCATATCCCCACCCCGTTCATAAGTTCTTACCTAAACTTATTTCCCGGCGCGGAAAATATTCCATATATTCCCTTTCGAAGCTAAAAACCAGCCTCTGAAACCCTTGATGTACAAGGTGTTCCGGGCTGGTTTGGTTTATTTGCGCCACGAGCTAGCTCGTGGAATTGGTGATATCAAAGGGGTAGCCCTGCACGCGGTAATGCTCGGAGTATACACGGTTGAGGGCGAAGGTGGTGATGGCGTATATGTTTGCCCGCAGCGCGTTTTCGGGCCAGGTGGGGTAAATTTCGCTGCTGGCGACGTTGCTCAGGTATTCGCGGAAGGGCACCGTGACATTGCGCGCGCTGGCCGTAGGCGCGCCAAGATGTACGGTAATCGTTCTGGGAATGATCGGCAAGCCGAGGCCCATATGGCAGCCCCCTTTCTTTGGCGGGCATTGTTATCTGGTATAAACCGCCTCGTTGACCGGCCCGGCGCTCCCCTCCAGGTGCGCCTCCTGAATGGATTCCGTATCCGGGAATATCATGGCGTTGAAGTACATCCGCTCCGCCGCGCCCGGATACCCCAGCTCTATGTCATATAACGCGTAGGGCACCGCGCCTTCCGGCGGCGCGAAGGAACGCTTCAGCTCCGGCGCGGGCAGGGTCAGCGGGCCTGTCTCGCCCTGCGCGTCCGTGACGGCTTCATAAAACTGATACCGTGTGCCGCCGATCATCTTCGTTACCCTTACCGCCGCGCCGGGCAGCGCGCCTCCCCCCGCCATATCCGCGCGCACCGTCAGCCGGCCGCGGCCCGTGTTCCCGCTGAGAAAATCCTCAATGGAGCCGTAGGCCGTATCCGGCAGCACGGCGAATTCCTCCGGCTCCTCGGGAGGGGGCGCCTGCATAGCGGCGTAGGCGACCTTCGGAAGCGTGGGGCCCTCGGGGCCCGCGTCAACATAAGGGATGGGCTCATCCGACAACGGGGCGGTGGGGTCGCAGGCCGCGCTCCCCATGGCCGGAAGGTTCTCCGCCGCGGCGGAGAAATCCAGCAGCATGCCGCAGCGGCGGCAGCGGCGGGGCGCGCAGCGGCGCGCCGTCTGGCAGCTGCAATTGCAGTGGCAGTGACAGGGCGGCTGCGGCGGCTCCGGTATTACCGGCGGCGGCGGTGGCGGTGGCGTTACCGGAGGCGGGGAAAGCAGCGGGGGCGGGGG
>Ga0099364_10001440_pt1 | contig 39312 bp, 43 predicted proteins | sample TergutTh196P3_FD_73070 | JGI IMG/M metagenome (GOLD analysis project Ga0099364, IMG submission 73070) | Microcerotermes parvus P3 segment gut microbial communities from Pointe-Noire, Republic of the Congo - Th196 P3 | ecosystem: Host-associated > Arthropoda: Insects > Digestive system > Gut ... | reverse complement strand
TTTGTTTTTTTTAAAATTTAAAAAAAAAAAAAAATTTTTTTTAAAAAATTTTTTCCCCCAATTTCCCCCCCCCCCCCCCCCCCCCCCCGATAATTTTAGCCGCAAAACCAGTTTTCATATGTTCCCATTTATTTTCTCGGTCTCTTAGCCTTCGCTGAAGGATGGACTTGTTCGACAACCCGGTCGGTTGCCGCACAAGTCCAGCAATTTTCAGCACTGACGTACTGAAAATTGCTTTTTTCAGCGGAAGTTGTTCGTAAACTGAAGTTTCCGAACAACTCTAGATTAATAATTGTTCGTATAGGAGGAAAAAGTATGAACAAAAGAATTCCGCAGTTAATTGCTGCAACCATGCTCACGGTTTTGGTAATGTTAGGCCTTATGTCCTGCGCCTCTGGACCGCCGCCGGGACCCATTAACATTACCACCCGGCCTGTGCCCGCCGGCACTTTACAGGGCGGCACTGCTGTTATTTTTGAAACAGCCGTAGCTGAACGCACAGGTGCGAGCCGTCAGGACGGCGGCAGAAGCGGCGGGCTTATTGGTGTTTTTCAGGTAGGTGCGGGAATTGCCAGTGTATTGCGGTATAATAACACTGCCAAGAGGTTTGACGAAGAAAATGCTGAAGATGTGGCGCTTTTCTTGCGGGCTTCAGATGCATTAATTGCAGCTACCTGGCAGGGTGCGTATAACGCCAACACCGTTTCAACTACCTACGACTTTGGGCGTTCCGGTCCTCGTTTGAATACCTTTAATAACCCCAATGCAGCCCTCAGAAGAGAAATCGCCGGAATAATTTCTGAACATAATGCTGAGTTTGCAGTAACTATCGTACAGCAAATTACCCATGGCTATCTTTTCGAAGGTATGGCAGGAACAGGAAACACGGCGGTTACACATATTTCTTCGCAGATTAATGTGTTTAACCGAAACGGTGATCTTATTATTTCTGCCCTGGCAAAATTACCGAACACCGCCGCCGATGTAAGTTATGGCTACAGACTTACTGCCAACAATGCAGAAAGTTACGCAGAGCTATATATCAATAACCTGGCGAATGTGTTAAGCGCTATTTTGTCTTTTGATGAATCCGCAGCTGAACTTACTGTAGATGACATTCTGGATAATCTTGAGATCCAGTTATACTCAACAGCAGAAGTAGAATAGCCTAGTTCGTAAACTGAAATTTCCGAACAACTCTTGCACGGCCTAAGTTCCTGTTAGTTCTTAGGCTGTGTAGGTTTCCAAAAAGCGTTTGGTCCTTTCGCTGGTGGGGTTCTCCATGACCTCCTGGGTGGGGCCGTATTCGATTACCTGCCCTTCGTCGATAAAGAGGATGGTGTCGGCCACCTGGCGGGCAAACTGCATCTCGTGGGTGACGATGATCATGGTGGTGTTTGTGTCGGCCAGACTGCGGATTACCCGGAGGACCTCACCGGTGAGTTCCGGGTCCAGGGCCGAGGTGGGTTCGTCAAAACAGAGGATGTCGGGCTTAAGGGCCAGGGCCCGGGCTATGGCCACCCGCTGTTGCTGACCCCCCGATAGCTGGTAGGGATAAAAATCCCTCTTCGCCGCCAGGCCAATCTGCTCCATCAAGCTTAGGCCCTCTTTGTGAATATCTTCTATAATCTGCCTTTTATTGGTCTTATACTCGGGGAGTTTTTTTGCCGCCAGTTCCCGGGCCAGGACTATGTTCTTAAAGGCCGTATACTGGGGGAAAAGATAAAAGGCCTGGAAAACCAATCCAAAATGAAGGCGCTTCTCCCGAATCTGGGCGTCGGTATAGCTGTGCTGTTCCTTTGCATCGTAGAGGGTTTCACCCCGGACCATGATGCGTCCCTGGTCGGGGCGCTCCAAAAAATTGAGGCACCGTAAGAGGGTGGTCTTGCCGCTCCCGGAGGCCCCGATGATGGCCAGGACCTTCCCCTCCTCCAGAGAAAAACTAATGTTCCGTAAAACTTCGGCAGTGCCAAAGTGTTTGCCTATGTTTTCAACTTCCAGGATCTTCATGCTTAGGCCTTAAAATATTCGAGCCGCTTTTCGGTGTACCCAAAGAGGAGGGTAAGGGCCCCCACGAAAACCAGATAGTAGACCCCGGTGTAAAAGAGGGGCCAGATGAGGCCGGTGGTCATGATGTCCTCGGCCACCTTGATGAGTTCCACCACCACGATAATCCGGGCCAGGGCGGTGTCCTTTACCAGGGTGATGACCTCGTTGGCCATGGGGGCCATGATTCGTTTTATAACCTGCAAGAGGACGACCCGAAAAAAGATCTGGCCCTTGGTCATGCCCAGGACCTGCCCCGCCTCATACTGGCTATGGGATATGCTCTCTATGCCCCCCCGGTAAATCTCGCTGAAGTAACAGGCGTAGTTGATCACGAAGGCAATGACTGCGGCGTTAAAGCGGGTGGCAAAGGGGGTGCCAAAGACCAGGCCGGGGACATAAAAGATGATGATGACCTGGAGCATCAGGGGGGTCCCCCGGATTATCCAAACGAAAATTTTTGATAGGTACCGAAGGGGATAAAACCGGGACATGGAGCCGAAGGCGATAAGGAGCCCCAGGGGGAGGGAAAAGAGGAGGGTCAGGGCAAAGAGATGAAGGGTCGTCTGAAAGCCCCGGAATAAACTGAAAGTAACATCCCAAAACCCCATGGGTTCTTCCTTATACCTTAGCTAAGCTTAGCTCATTCTGGTGTTAAAACGTAGATGGGAGTCGTTGTTAAATAAAGCCGAGACTCTAGCCCATACTTTTCAGCGATGGCCATGAGTTCCCCCGACTCGAACATTTCGGCGATTACCCTATTTACTCTAGCTACCATGGGACTGCCCCGGGGAAAGCCAATGGCATAGACCTCAGTGGGTAGTTCCTGGATGACCACCATTGTTAAGTTAATGAGATCACCTCGGCTAACCATTTGGCTGGCTAATAGGATATCAACGAGGGCGAAATCCACAGCTCCAGAATTCACTTCAACGAAGGTGTCTATCTGGGAAGTGGTGCCTATGAGCCTACCACCCTCCCCTATGGCATTCTGAGCTATGGTGGCCCCGGCAGAACCAGCCTCAGCAGCAGCGGTTTTTCCCACTAGATCCTCAATAGTCCTAAACTCATTTAACCTTGATGACCTTATGACCACAGCCTGTTGATTCCACATATAGGCATAAGTGAAGTCCACATCCATGAAGCGCGGGCGTCCTGTGACCGAATCTACCACGTTGGCGGTCATGCCGTTCCAGATGGCCGTAATGTTTCCCGCCTGGAGTTCCAGGAATTTCCTGGACCAGTCGATTTGCTGGAAACTTACTTCCATCCCCAGCTTTTCCCCCACCGCCAGGGCAAATTCGGTGTCAAATCCGGTCCAGTTCCCGTTGTCATCCAGATAGTTCATGGGCGGAAAGAGGGTGACCCCGGCGACGATACGGTTTTGGTCCCGCTGCCTCTGGCCAAACCCAAAGGCGGTTCCGCAGATGACGATGAGGCAGATTAAAGCAATAGCTATTCTTTTCAATTGATCCTCCAAGATTCAATAAGATGATTTAGAGTACCCCGAAAATGGGGTTCCCGCAAGGAGGTTTATTTGAGGGGGTATAGGAAGATTGAAATAGGTCTAGACATCTTGACCTAATTGGTTAAACCCTGTATACTGCCCTCATGAGCAGCACCCTTATTTCCATTTACAATCCAGAATTGAAAGACGGCGCCTCCCTTCATGGGGCAGTAATTAACATGGTCTGTGGTCTCGACCACTCCATCCTCCGCATAGGCCTGGCCCTGGTGCAGATCCGGAAGGAAAAACACTTCAAGGACCTGGGCTTTCGGTTCATGAGCCACTGCATACAGGACCTCTGCGAGAAGACCGGCAAGGACCGGAGCAGCCTCTATAGCTGGCTCAAGATGGGGGAAACCTACATAAAACATGAAAAGGACCTGAAAAAGGCCGGATTTGGACCCCGGGACCCCTCCAAACTGCTGTATTTAGACCGGGCCCTCTCTATACATCCTAAAAAAGAGGTCTTTAGTAACTTTAAAAAGATGAATCAGAGGAACTTCGCCGACTATGCCCGGGGTAAAACACAGCAGGATGAAGCCCTGAGGGCAGAAAACCCCGCCCCCCAGGCCCCCGACCAGGCCCAACACCAAAGGAACACGATAAAAAACATCAGCCGCTTCGAAATGATCAACCAGGGCTTTATCTCCCCCGACTGGGGCCACACCTTCTTCTACGAAAAAAAACTTGCCGCCTGGGTAAACAAGGGCCTCTCCGACCGGGCCCTGAGCATGCTCCTCCCCGCCATGCGCATCTCCTTCAACGCCCTGGACCGGGACGGCTACGTCACCGCCGTCCACCTGGACAACTGGGACGAGTTCCTCACCTTCGAACCCTACGGCATCTGGGCCCGCAACCTCATGCGCAAGGACATGAGGCGAGTTGTGGGGGAGGGGGCAAGGCTCTTGACATGATGTAATATATATATTACATTAATAAATATTTATGGTTCGGAAAACTGATGTCTTTAAAAAATGGATGGAGAAACTCAAGGATAACATCGGTAAGGCACATATAAACCGTAGGATAGACAGACTTGAAAAGGGTAACCCTGGTGATGTAGAGCCTATTGGAGAAGGCTGTTTTGAAATCCGTATCGACTATGGCCCTGGATACCGGGTTTACTTTAAAAATACTGGGAGCCAAATAATCATTATCCTTTGCGGTGGCGATAAATCCACACAAAAGAGAGATATAGAAAAAGCAAAGCGACTTGCCCGCGAGGAGGAAGAATACGATGAAAACAAGTAAATGGGACATGGCGGAGTTCATAGAAACAAAAGAGGATGTAATCGCTCATCTTAGGGTTGCCCTTGAAGAAAATGACGTAGACTTCCTATTAAGTGTCCTCAATGCCCTCGCCCGTTCTAAAGGGATGGCACAAATCGCCGCTGATCTTGGTGTTTCACGTGAGGGATTATATAAATCCCTGGCTCCAGGCAGTAACCCAGCATTTGGGACAGTGGTAAAAACCCTCGATAGTCTTGGTTTTAAGCTTAATATAGAGCTGAGAAATGCATCTTGAGGTGAGAGTATTTTTAGCTACTTGCAATTTTTCTTTATAGATGCCATAATAATACGATGATGGTCCAAAAAGCCCAAAAAAATCAAAAAACTCCCAAGCTTAAAATTGCCCATGGCAATTTTAAGCACCTATCTGACAACAGGACAACAGGACAACAGAACAACAGGACAATTATACATATTATCTAAGTAATCATGTCAACAACCAAACAGCTTTAATTCCAGTACAATTTCCACAAAATTTGCAATTTTCTCATATTTTGTTAAACGCCGGAGTTTACTTTAGGAGAACCCGGTTTTTATATGCCTGCGGGTTAATTCCGCATACTTAATACAGGAGGATTAAGATGAAAAAAGGGTTTGTTGTAGTTGGGTTTCTTTGGGTTTTGTTTTTTTCAGCTTGTGCCAGCACGGGGAATTCAGCAGGTGAAGGTTACGGCCCCGGAGTAGCACATCTTCCCAGGCATTTTACACGTGAGAGGATGATATATCCAAGTGGTATTCGTATTACTGGCCTTCGTGGAGAGTTCACATCTGTAATCATCCCATCAATGATTGGGAACAGACCTGTAATCGAAATTGGTTCAGGAGCATTCCGAGGTAAAAACTTAACAGAAGTTACTATTTCTGATGGTGTAAATTTAATTGGTGAAAGGGCCTTTGAAAACAATGCAATAACAGAAGTTACCATTCCAGGGAGTGTTACTATAATCAGAGAAAACGCTTTTGCTAATAATTCAATAACTCAGATTACATTTTCCGGCACCATAAACAAAATTGAAAATCGTGCTTTTGCTGATAATATGCTGACATCCATTGCATTACCTGCATTTATACAGGCATGGGATTCTCGAAGAAATACATATTATAGCCGGCTTGTAGTTGATGCATTTGAGGGGAATCCACTTAATGGACCTATTGATATACCACGATCTCTTGATAGACTCGGAGTATCAGCTGCTCTCTACATTATAATTGATGGGAAAATTGATTATTCAAATGAAGAGCAAACTATTACATTGCTTGCTTATAATGCAGTACAAAGAACAATAATACAAAGAATTACTATTCCATCTTATATTAACGAAATTCCGGTGACCGCAATTGCTGTTGATTTCCATGCAGGTACCGCCCAGAGCCGGATAACTTTAAACGAACTTATCCTACCGGAAAACCTCTTATACATAGAACCCGGCGCTTTTGCCTTCTGTAATGTTCGCAATGTTGATGCTCCAAACGAAGCTGTTCTGGCTCTCTGGCAAGAGTACTACCCCTTACAGCAAGAACTTGATGCCATAGGAGACATTAGGGCCAGGAATGAGGCATCTCAAAGGATGCTCGATCACATGGAAAATCTGCGTCAAGGCATGAGCAGGTAACAACGAAAAATAATAAAGGGGAATTAGCAATGCCTAAACACAGATCATTATGGCTTGTTTTGACTGCTGGTTTTATTTTAGCCGCAGGAAGCTGCGCGACTACATCATCCGGGGGCGATTTGCCGAATTCCCTTTTTGGGGTAAACCCCATGGAATGGGCCGAACTGCGGATTTCCGGGGACAATATATATGTCCAGAGTATAAACGGGCATATGCTTAACTGGGGTCCGGGGACAAAACCGGCTGTCCCTGCGGGCGTTCATACTATTGTGGCCGGGCGCAGGGGCACCAGGGAAACCATCTCCATGGTATGTGAATTCCTGCCCGGTCATTCTTACATGATCGAATACCGCCTGGAAAGTATCAGTGAAGAAACAAGGGGGATTGAAAGAATCAGAACCTACAGAGGGAGCATAATCTTCCGTGAATATGGGGTTACACCCATGCCTGTTCCCGGGAGGAATGAATCCATTGTAGAATTTACATTAACTGGTCTTTATACATGGGTTATGGTCAACGGCTACAGTTACAGGTTATCCAATAACGAAAGGGATTCTGCAGAGAAGCTGCTCCTTGTACTTCCTCCGGGGAGTCACCGTATAGTTTCCACAGCCGGGACAGTTGATTTTGAACTAGGCCCCAATCGCTTTGTTTCCTACGACATCAACACTAACGGTAACAGAGTTGATCAAACAAGAAACGACCCCTTTGGTTTTTTGGGCAAATGGAGGTTTAGCCTGGACAGTACCTCATATATTGATCTTACCTTCAGTCTAGAGGGTCGGGGTTATGTTGAGGCATACCAAAACAATGTTTTATTAACCAGTCAGAGCGGTTACTTCTCTTATACCGCAACAGATTCAATTATAACCACAAGAGGTGTTGACAGCACCATGCGGTACAGGGTGGAACAAAACTCAAATATTCTTACCCTGGAAAACTTCTTGAATAACCCTGTAACACTTACGGGAACAAGGCAATAAATCGCTATGATTGCATGATTTGCGCCCAGGGGCAACTGAGCCAGTTAAATATATTAAAATTGGGCAAAAAGCAAGCGAAAAAAAGTGCAAAAAGCAAATAAGGACAGCTCAACGAAACCCCGGAGAGCCCTATTTGTTCTGATCTATTACCTTTTCGGCATATTCCTTAACCTCTTGAGCAAGGGTACTGCTGGCACGCATAATCACCACCTGGACTCAATTTTAAGGGACTGGTGGTAGATTGGGCGTCAGGCAATAACTTAATTCTCAATGTATAATTTTATATACCTATTATCTCTAATATGTACATTTTATTAAAGTGAAAACAGTAGAAAAGCTCATACTCGAAAGTCAGTCAGTATCTACTCCTAATCTTACATTATTGGTCATATTGTTCATTCATGTCTTTCATGGTACGCTTAATACATGACCATCACACAAACTGTGGAAGTTCCAGAAAGTCGGCGCTTAATTATTGATGTTCCTCGGGAAATTCCAGCAGGGAAGGTAATTATTGCCTTCACTCCGGTTTCTGTTCAAGAACCCATAAACCAAGAAGCAGAAAACACCTCCGGTCGCAATTGCATTTCACATTATTTTGGTATCCTTTCTCCTGATACTTATGGTGATGGCGTAGCTTATCAAAGAAAACTTAGAGATGAGTGGGATGAGTAAAAAACGCTTTGTGCTTGACACAAATGCTGTGATTTTTATTACGACAAAAGGTAATACAATCCCAATAGAACTGCAGAACGAACTAAATGGCGCTGAGCTATTTATCAGCATAATAACTGAAATTGAATTATTTGCGAGGCCTTCAGTGCCTCCTGACGAGGAAGAAAAACTTCGCGCATTTATTACGAATATGTTCTCGGTCATTGATCTTACCGGTGATATAAAAAAAGAAACGATAATGATTCGCCGTAATACAAAAATCAAGCTCCCTGACAGTATTATTGTCGCTTCATCTATTGTAAATGATGCTATCCTATTAACCAACGACATTCACCTACTCCGCCTTTCATGGTCCGGATTAAATGTCATGAGCATGTGAAAACCACATTCGAATCATCACTCACATGGTTCGTCGTGAACTCTGTGCCGCTGTGAGAAGTATTTTAAAGTAGATCCCATTCTGGAGATTTTGTTACTCCGCCGAACCTACAGGGTTTTCAAAAAACTAAACCATCGTCATCTTCATACGACCTACAAAAAAAGTACAAAAAGCAAGCGAAAAAAAGTGCAAAAAGCAAATATGGATCATTGAACGAAACCCCAGAAGGCCCCTTTTGTTCTGCTCCATTACCTTTTCGGCATATTCCTTAACAGTTCCTCAGAGACTGTTTCTTTTATCAAGGAATCCGCCATAAATTTTCTCCCAGTCTCTGGTGTTCCAGGCTGTAAACTGTTCAATAGGGATATCCCAAATTAAGGATAATAGATTCACCCTTCTGGGGTTTAAAACTCTGATTTGAAGCGCTACCCCTTGAACCTTTTCGAGGCCGTAAAACCTGATTATCTCGGCTATGTCTTCGATTGATCCCCGGCCCAATACCTGCTCTATAATGGTTTTATACATCTTTATGGGGCACACCTTCTTTTTGTCATAGGACCACAATAGATGAGGCGGAAGGGCAAGTTCTTTGCCAAGAGTTTCTGTAGAATCAGGATCGGCCATGAGAAGCCTAACACCCCTACTGTTTGCGGGAGGCGACCTGGACGGCGTTGCCGAGGCGGAGGTTGATGTCGGTCAGGAGGGCTCTGGTGTCCTGGCCCTGGATGAGGGCGTCTCCGTAGGCTCCGGCGGAGAGGCTGCGGCGGGCGTCGTCGTAGCTCTGGTAGGCCGAGTCCATGTCGCTGTGGAGGTCGTAGTAGTTTAGGGGGAGGTCCTGTTCCTGGGCGGCTCCGAGGGCGTTGGCGGTTTCCGAGAGGGGGGCGGCCAGGTTGGCGATCAGGTTGGCGGCTTCGTCCCGGGCTCTGGCGGCGCCGGTGCGGCCTTCTACCATGGCCCTTTCGGCAAGGTTTGTTGCCTCATTGGCAAAGCTCAGGGCTTCGTCGTAGCGGCGGGCGTCGGCTTCGGTCTGCATTCTGCCCAGGGCTTCCCGGGCCCGGACCAGGGTATTGGGGGCAAAACGGACCGCATCGGCGTCATTTTCGGCCCTAAAGACCGCATCCTGGGCCCGGTTCATCTCTTCGGTGGGGGGAGTGGCGCAGGAAATCATGGCCAGGGCGAGACATATCATTAAAAATGGTGCAAAAATTCTGGTTTTCATCATTTGGACTCCTCGAATTAAATCCCCTCCCATTCACATTATAGCACATATCAGCCGAAAAATAAAGGGATGGCTGCATATATTTCGAAAAAAACCTCCCTTCTCCGCTGGGGCCTTAGCTTTTTCCTGGCCCTGGCGGCGGCAGCCCTTCTTTCCCTCCTTTTGGAGGGGCCGGTGCTCGGACTGGACTACGACTTCCTCCAGCGCCGCCGGTCCTCGGCCCCGGTCTCCCGGGAGATTCTTATTATCGACAGTTCTCTCCCCGGCCAGGACTTACAGGATGACATTTTGGAGCCCTGGGCAGCGGCCTCCCTGCTCTACACCATGACCGAACTGGGGGCCGGGGCCCTGATCATCCAGGTGCCTGTCCTGGGCCTCTCGGCGGGGACCTCCCTGGGTGAGGCGGAGATCCTCTACCGCTTTGATGAGGAGTTCAACATCCTCAATAGCAATATCCGAAACCTCTTTGATGCCATCCGGACGGGCTCCCTGGCCCCCACGGACACTCCCCGCTATGTGGGGGATCTGATTCAGCTTTCCGAGCAGGGCCGGGAGCGGCTTATTTCGGAGCTGCTTCGCCGGGACGAGGAGGGGATCATCAGCATGGAGAGGGCGGCAGCCTTTTTTGGCCAGGCCCGGCGGCCCGGGGATCTGCGGCTTCAGCTTATCCGCACCGGGAGCCCCCTGGGGGCTGGGGCTTCGGGGGTCTTTACCGAGAGGGATGAGTACTCCCGGGCCCAGAGCGACCGGGACGGGGTTATCCGCCGAATTGCCCCCCAGATACGGGTGACCGAGGTGAGCGGGGGTATAATAGAAGAAAGAATCCTGGAGCACATAGTCTGGGGGGCCCTGAAGGAAAGGCCCCGGGAGAGGGAGCTTCCCACCGATGCCCAGGGGGCCATTCTCTATGAGCTGCCCCGGAGGAACGACTCCTATAGAAGGATCAGCATCCTTTCGTTTTTGGCCTACGAGGAGGCCGATAGGAGTCTCCGCCGCCTTCTGGGGGAAGCAGAGGCCCTGGACCTCTACCGGAACCTCAGCGGGGAGAGGCGGCCTCCGATTCACCACGACTATGCCCTCATCCTCCGGGAGGGGGATGAACCGGCGGCCTGGGTGGAGGCCCGGAACAACTATGTAGCGAGCCTTGAGGACTTCCTCTACGGCGGGGCGGAACTGGAACTGCTCCGTTCCTACGAGGAGGCCATCGTTGGCGCCGTGGATGAAGAAGAAGCCCGGGCCCTGAACGAGAGGAGGGATGAGATCATCGCCCTCTTTGGGCGGCTGAGGGATAGCTACATAGAATTCGCCGACCTGCGGCTCGAACTGGAAGCCGCCCTGGCGGGCTCATTTTGCATCCTCGGGAGGGCCGCCCCCTTGGGTTCAGCCCAGGACCTGGGCCCCCTGGGCCTGTGGGAGGACTTCCCCTACTCCTTCATCGAAGGAATACGGCGGGCCCTGCGGCACCCCAACCCCACGGATGCGGAGGTCTCGGCCCTCCTGGCCAACAGCATCATCAGCGGCAGGGCCAACTGGACCTTTGAATGGCGGCTGATCTTCCTCATCTCTATGCTGCCCCTCTTCCTTATCACCTTTCTTCTAAAATCCCTGGGGCCCCTGGCCTCCCTGGGGGCGGGAGCTCTCTTGATCATCCTGACGGGGACCGCCTACTCCTTCATTTTTGTGTTCACCGGACTCTGGCTGGCCCCCCTCATCCCCGCTGCGGCGGGCTTCTTGGGGGTGACAGTCACCTTTTTCTGGGCCCTCTTTGCCAAGGGGGCCTATAGACGCAGCTTCCGCCTGGCCTACGGGGCCTTTGTTTCCCGGCCCCTGCTGCGAAGCATCATCCGGGCAGGGGAGCCCAAGCCTACGGCGATCCACAATGCCTGGGCCTCGGTGGTGGTGATCAAGCAAGCCGAGGAGGGAGCGAGCACCCAGGACCTGGTTCATTTTCAGGAGCGGGTCTCAGGGCACTTTAAGCGTGCCGGGGCCACCATCATAGGGACCGAGCGGGATCTGGTGAGCGTCTGTTTTGGGTCCCCCCTGGAGCGGATTTACCTGGAGAGCCGGGGAAGGACCTCCCCCTATAACGACATACGGATCCCCGCGGCGCCGGCCCGGAAGGCCGTGGACCTGGTAACCGACCTCGTTAGGCGCAAGGAGGCGGCGGTTTGGCACTTTGGGCTGGACATGGGCTACTGCAGTTTTGCCTGGACCGCCCTGTCGGGCTACTTTGCCCTGGGGACCCCGGTCCTCAAGGCCCGGCTGCTTTCCCGGATGGCGGGGAACTATAGGGCCCAGATCATCCTTTCGGCGGCCATAGAAGAGGCCCTCTTGGACATCAGCGTAAAGCGGCTGGACGTGATCAAGGGCAAGGGGAAGGGCCGGGACGAACCCTTCTACGAACTGGTGCTCTAGGCCCGGCGGCCCTGGCAGGATCCTGGGCTTGCGGTTTTTTATCACATTTACTAGAGTAGATTTATGAAAAAGCTAAGACCCCTCTTCATTATAGTGCTCCTGCCCCTCCTCTTTAGTGCCTGCGCCACCAACCCCCTGACGGGAAGGACCACCATGGCCCTGGTGAGCAACAGGGAGCTGTTCCCCATGGCCTTTGCCCAATACCGGCAGTTCCTCGCGGAAAGCACGGTGGTCACCAATACCGCCGATGCCCGGATGATCCAGCGGGTGGGGGAGCGGATTGCCACCGCCGCCCAGCTCTGGCTGAGTGCCGAGGGCTACGGCAGCTACATGGACGATTATGAGTGGGAGTTTGCCCTGATCCAGGATGATACGGTCAACGCCTGGGCCATGCCGGGGGGGAAGATCGCCTTTTACACCGGGATCCTGCCGGTGACCCAAACCGAGGCGGGGGTGGCGGTGGTGATGGGCCACGAAATAGCCCACGTGCTTTTAAACCACGGCCAGCAGAGGATGAGCGGCTCCCTTTTACAGGAGCTGGGGGCCCTGGGGCTGACCCTGGCGACCCTCAACATGAGCCCCGAGAGTCAGGCCCTGACCATGACGGCCTACGGGGTGGGCTCGACCCTCTTTGGGACCCTCCCCTTTAGCCGCCAGCATGAGTTCGAAGCCGACGAGTACGGCCTCATCCTCATGGCCATTGCGGGTTACCACCCCGCCGAGGGGGCGGCCTTCTGGCAGCGCATGTCAAGTTACGGCGGGGCCTCGGTACCCCAGTTCCTGAGCACCCATCCCTCGGACAGCAACCGGATTCAGAACCTTCACCGCCTTATCCCGGTGGCCCTGGCCAAGGCCGCCGAGTTCGGGGTGCACTACTGAGTGGCAACCGACCGGGTTGCTACCCAAGTCACAGACCTAGGACGTTCTTGATATAGATCCGGGAGATCTCCGCCGAGGTGTAGTTGGAAATCGGCGGCCGGTCCAGCTCGACGCAGAGAACCCCGTCATAGCCCACCTCTTCCAGGGCGGCCTTTACCGCCGGGAAGTCTATGGTCCCGTGCCCCAGGGCCCTAAAGGTGCCCATCTTGTCCCTTCCTTGCGCCTTGCTGAGGGCGTAGGTGTCCACGTCTTTGAGGTGCACGTACTGGACCCGCTTGCCCAGCTGCTTAATTAGGTCCACCGAATTGATCCCCGCCAGGCAGGCGTGGGCGGTGTCGACGCAGAAAGCCACATGGTCGGGGTTGGTGTTCTTGGCGAAGTAGTCGATGTCTTCCTGGGAGTAGACGCAGGTGCCGTAGTGGGAATGGAAGGTCAGGGTCACCCCTATGGACTTGCCGTACTCACCCAGCTTGTTGGCGATCCGGCACATGGTGTCGATCATCTCGGGGTTAGTGGGCCGCTCGGGAGGGCCCTCGTCGCCAAAGCCTGAGTTTTGGCAGTTGAACCATTTACCCCCCACGGCGGCGAGGAAGTCCAGCTGCTTCTTGCCGGTTTCGATCATCGCCTCTTCATCAAAGCGGAAGTGGCCGTAAAGGTTTACCAGCTTGATATCATACTTCTTTTGAAGATCGACGAGCTCCTGGGGGTTCTCGGCATAGAAGTCCCGGATAAAAGCGAAGTTCTCCACATAGTCGTAGCCCAGGTACTTGAGTTCCCGAAAGGAAGCTTCCAGTAAGCGCTTGGCCAGTTCGGGTTCCCTGGATGCTATCCATGTCCAGCTCGTGTAGGCAACTTTCATCATACTTTCCTCCATTGATAGTCATGTAATTGTCATGAAAATATCATGCTTGGCATAATACCTGTTCGTAAACTGAAGTTACCGAACATCTCTATTATAACCCATAGAAGGAGCTAAAGGATCACCCGCTTATGCCAGCAGCATTGTTTGGCCTTGCGGCCGCTCTTGCAAGGGCAGGGGTCGTTCCGGCCCACCCCCTCCCAGAGGGGTGCCAGTCTTTTTCGCAGTTCCGTCATGATGGCCTGGGGTCTGTGGCCGGCCCGGTTCATGGAGTTCACCAGGCGGGCGGCAGGTTCAATATGGGAGAAAAACTTCTGGTAGCCTTGGCAAAGCACATTGAGCATTCCCTGTCCCTGGGGAAGGGGGAGCCGGTCTTTGGGGCAGCCGCCGTTACAGACCTCCAGGTGGGGGCAGGCCAGGCACTGGGGGGGGAGGCTGTCCCGCTTGTCCTGGCCAAAGCGGAGCTGCTCCGGCGAGTCGGCCAGGAGCCCCAGGGGGGTCTGGTCCAGGCTGCCCAGGCGGTGGGGGGCATCTACGTAGTGATCGCAGGAATAGACCCCCCCCTCGTGCTCCACGATGAGGGCCCGGCCGCAAGTGGGCATCATCCAGCAGAGGCTGGCCTGACCCCCGCCCCAGACCCTGAGGGTCTCGGCGATGATCTGCACCTCCAGGCGGCCCAGGTCGTGGAGGACCCACTGGTCGAAGATCTCCGTGAGGAAGTAACCATACTCCTCGGCGCTGACGCTCTCGGGGCTGGGGCGGCCCTCGGCATACTTCACAATGGGGATAAACTGGATCCAGCCGGTGTTAAAGCTGCGCAGGGACTGGTAGACATCCAGGGGCCGCCGGGCGGCATCGGAGGTGACGGTGCAGAGGAGGTCAGGCTGGATGCCATGGGTCTGGAGGAGCCGTACCGCCGCCGCCGCATCCTGGAAGCTGGCTGCCCCGCTGCGGGTCCTTCTATACTTGTCGTGGATCTCGGGGGTCCCGTCTATGCTAAGGCCTATGTCGAAATTTTCCTGGGCCAGGAAGGCGCACCAGGGGTCGTCGAGCATAAGGCCATTGGTTTGAAGGTTGTTCCAGCAGATCCAGTCCTCGGGGAGGTGCTTTTTTTGTATAGAGACAGCCTGGCGGAAAAAATCCAGCCCCGCCAGGGTGGGCTCCCCGCCGTGCCAGGTAAAGCTGACCACCGGGCCGGGGCTGGATTCGATGTACTGCTGGATAAAACGCTCCAGGGTTGAGGAGCTCATGGTGCCGCCCCGGAGGGAGGGGTCCCTTTCGGAGCTGTTGAGGTAGTAACAGAAGGCGCAGTTCATGTTGCAAAGGGATCCCACGGGTTTTACCATCACCACATAGGGTTGGGCTTTTACGGGGGATCCCTCGGCGGACATCTTACTTTCTTAGGTGCTTCTCGAAGAACTCGAAGGTCTTGGCCCAGGAGTCCATGGCCTGGACGGGCCTATAGGCCTCCCGGTCGTAGGACCAGAAGGCGTGGCCCGCCCCATCGTAGCGGTGGAACTCGTAGTCCTTGCCGTGCTTTTTGAGCTCCTCCTCGTGGATGTTCACCTGGTCCACCGTGGGGGACCGGTCATCGTTGCCGAAGATCCCCAGAAGGGGGCAGCCAAGTTGGGCGGTCAGGTCTATAGGAGCCACCGGTCGCGCGGCGTTGAGGTCCTCCTTGGCAGCCACGACGCCGCCGCCCCAGCAGTCTACGGCGGCGTTGAGGCCCGGGACCCGGCAGCCCGCCAGAAAGGCGTGGCGTCCTCCGGAGCACATGCCTATGACCCCCACCCGGCGGTTCGAGTAGGGGAGGCCGTTCAGGTACTCCAGGGCCCCCTGGGTGTCGGCCATCACCGAGTCGTCGGGAACCCCACCGGCCTCCCTCATCTTGCCGGAAACCTCGCCGGCCAGGCCGTGGCCAAAGCGCTGGTAGATGTTGGGGCAGATGGCATTGTAGCCGTGGTGGGCGAAGCGGCGGACTATCTCGCGGTTAAGCTCGTCCCAGCCGGGCATGTGGGGGATCACGATTACCCCCGGGTAGGGGCCGGTCCCTATGGGGCGGGCCATGTAGGCATTCACCCTCTCGTTATTATAGCCGGGGATGCTGACCGTTTCGGCGATCATTCCCTCGTATACGTCTGTTTTAATTTGATTCCACATGGAATTCCCTCCTTTTGTCTTTGAATTATTACAATAGAAGTATCAGGGAAGAACGGTCTTTTGTCTAGCAAGATAATCTTGTATGATGGCCTATGAAAAAGCTATATGCCTTTGGTCTTTTACTGCTGCTCTGGGGAACGGCCCAGGCGGTAGGCCAGGTGAGGGCAGAAAACCAATGGATCCTGGGGACCTGGCAGGGGACCGATGCCGGGAACAATGTCTTTGAATTTGCCTTCCATGCCGATGGAACGGGCCGCTCCGGGGGGGTGGACATCGTCTACTCCCTGGAGGGGAATCAGCTAAGCATCTTTTCCCAGACCGGCACGGCCCTGCGGACCAGCATCACGGTCTACCGGATCAACGACCAGCGGGTGATCTTCTACTTCCGGGCCGCCGGTGCCGAGTGGTACGTGAATCTGCAACGGACCACCCCTCCGAGTCCTTAGGGGTGATATCCTATATAGCCTGACCCGCGAACTGGCTGTTGTATAGCTCACAGTAGAAGCCCTGGCTTGCGAGGAGTTCTCCGTGGGTGCCTTGCTCTACGATGTCGCCGTCTTTCATGACCAGGATGAGGTCGGCGTTGCGGATGGTCGAGAGGCGGTGGGCGATGATGAAACTGGTGCGCCCGGCCATGAGGGTGTCCATGGCTTTTTGGATGAGCCGTTCGGTCCGGGTGTCCACGCTGCTGGTGGCCTCGTCGAGGATGAGCATCCCCGGGTTCGCCAGGATGACCCGGGCTATGGTTAAGAGCTGCTTCTGCCCCGCCGAAATGTTGTCCACCTCCTCATTAAGGACCATATCATAGCCCCCTGACATGGTGCGCACGAAGTGATCGACCTGGGCGGCCTGGGCGGCTTCTGCCACCTGGGCCTCCAGGGCCTGGGGATGGTTAAACCGGATGTTATCGGCTATGGTCCCCGAGAAGAGCCAGGTATCCTGGAGCACCATGCCGAAGAGGGAGCGCAGGTCATGGCGGGTGAACTGCCGGATGTCCACGCCTCCTATGGAGATGGAGCCGCCGGTGACATCATAAAAGCGCATGAGAAGCTTCACCATGGTGGTCTTCCCCGCCCCGGTGGGCCCCACGATGGCGATCTTCTGGCCCGGTTCTATGCGGGCGCTAAAGTCCTTGATAACCGGCCGCTGGGGGTCGTAGCCAAAGCGGACATGGTCAAAGACCACGGTACTCTGTGGTGAGGGGCCGGGAAGGGTTTCCAGGGCGTCGGGTTTTTCTTCGGCCTCGTTGAGGAACTCAAAGACCCGCTCCGCCGCCGCCGCAGTTTGCTGAAGGGTGTTGGAGATGTTGGCAATGTTCGTCATGGGCCGGTTCAGGTTGCGGACGTATTGCAAGAAGGCCTGGATGCCCCCTATGCTGATCATCCCCCTCAGGGCCAAAAGGCTTCCAAAGACGCAGATGGCCACATAGGTCAGGTTCCCCACAAAGGAGGTGATGGGCATGAGGATCCCCGACAAAAAGTTGGCCCTCCAGGCGGCGTTAAAGAGCTCCCTATTATGGCCGTCGAAGGTGTTGATCGAATCCTCTTCCCGGCAGAAAGCCTTGACCACCACATGGCTGCCGAACATCTCCTCGATGTGACCGTTTACCCTCCCCAGGGCGGCCTGCTGGGTGCGGAAGTGCTTCTGGGACTGCTTAACAATGAGGGTGATAAAGATGATGGAAAGGGAAAGGAAGAGGAGGGTCAGCAGGGTGAGGATCCAGTTCACCGAGAACATGATCCCCAAGATACCCACCGCCGAACAGAGGGAGATAATTATCTGGGTCAGGCTCATGTTGAGGGTCTGGTTGATCGTGTCCACATCGTTGGTGAGCCGGGAGAGGACCTCCCCGTGGGTGACCCGATCAAAGTAGCTAAAGGGAAGCCGGTGGATCTTCCGGCTGATGTCTTCCCTTAGGGTGTAGGAGATCTTGTTGGTCACCCCCGCCATCACATAGGCCTGGAACCAGGAGCAGAAGACCCCGACGATGTAGAGGCCCAGAAGGACGAAGAGGATAGAGGCGATTCGTTCAAAGTCGACCTGGCCCAGCCCCGCATGGCGCCGGGCTATCCCCGCCACCAGCTCGTCGGTGACCATGCCGATCACCCGGGGGCCTATGATCGTAAAGACCGTGGAGATAATCGCCAGGCACCAGCCCCCTATGATGGTGGGGGCGAAGGGCCGCAGATAGGCGGCCAGCTGCCTCATGGTTCCCTTAAAGTCCTTGGCCTTGGCTCCCATGGCGGCGAAGCGTCCCGGGCCCCCTCCGCCCCGGAGTCCTCCGAAGCCGCCCCCTCCCATTCCACCGCGCTGTCTAAAGTCGCTCATAGGGCCTCCTGGGTCTGGGCTTCGATCTGGGATTCGGCGATCTCCCGGTATTCCTGGCAGCTCTCCATGAGATCATCGTGGGTGCCCATGCCAACGATGATCCCCTTGTCCAGGACAATGATTTTTTCAGCCTGCATGATGGTCCCCACCCGCTGGGCCACGATGATCTTGGTGATGGACTTCTTCTTGTCCTCCAGGGCCTCCCTCAGCCGGGCATCGGTGGCAAAGTCCAGGGCCGAAAAGCTATCATCAAAGATCAGGACCTCCGGGTCCCGGACCAGGGCCCTGGCTATCGAGAGGCGCTGCTTCTGCCCCCCCGACACATTGGCCCCCGCCTGAGCCAGGAAGGCCTCCATTCCTCCCTCCATGGCCTGGATAAAATCCCTGGCCTGGGCAATAGAGGCCCCCTCCCAGACCTCTTCCTCCGCCGCATCGATCTTGCCGTAGCGGAGGTTAAAGGACAGGGGCCCCGAAAGGAGGATGCTCTTCTGGGGCACATAGCCGATCCGGGAACGCAGATCCCTTTGGCTCAGGTGGCGGATATCGATGCCGTTAAGGGTGATGCTGCCCTGGGAGACATCGTAAAAGCGAAGGATCAGGTTCACGATGCTGCTCTTTCCGGAGCCCGTGGCCCCTATGATGGCGGTGGTTTGGTCCGGTTCGGCGCTGAAGCTGATGCGGCTCAGGGCCTCTTCCTGGGCATCCTGATAATGGAAGGAAACATCCCTAAACTCAATGCGGCAGCCCCGGGGTCCTCCAGCCGGGCCCAGGGTCTGGGGTTCGGCGGGGTCCTTTATCGAAACATCCTTCTCCAAGACCGCGGCGATCCGCTCCGCCGAAACCGAGGCCCGGGGGAGCATGATAAAGATGTTGGAGATGAACATGAAGGAAAAGATGATCTGGATCGTATATTGAATGAAGGCCATCATGTCCCCCACCTCCATGGTGTAGGCGGCGATGCGCTGGGCCCCAAACCACATGATGATCAGGATGGCCACGTTCTGGATGAACTGCATCATGGGCATCTGGAGGGACATGGTGCGGTTTACAAAGAGCTGGTTCCCCGCCAGGTCCCGGTTCACATCGTCGAAGCGGTCCTGGTCGTACTTCTGGGCGCTGAAGGCCCGGATGACCATGAGGCCCCCCAGGGTTTCCCGGGCTATGCGGTTCATCTTGTCCAGAAGCTGCTGGATCAGGCGGAACCGGGGAAGGACTATGGAGATGAGGAGCCCCATCATGCCCAAAAGGACCACCACGGCGGTGACGATGATCCAGCTCATGGTGGAGGCATTGCGGACCGCCATAAAGACCCCGCCTATCCCCATGATGGGGGCGTAGAAGATCATCCGCACCCCCTGGGAGAAGATCCCCTGGACATTGCTGATGTCGTTGGTGCAGCGGGTGATGAGGGAGGCGGTGGAAAAGTCGTCGAACTCCTTACTGGAAAAGCTCTCCACCTTTTCGAAGACCGCATGGCGCAGGTCCCGGGCTATCCCGGCGGCGATGCGGTTAAACATGAAGCTGACCCCTATGGCGGCGCCGCCCCCGGTGAGGGTGACCAGGAGCATCCGCAGACCCAGGGGGCTAATGCCGCTCCCGGCCATGAGGGCTCCGGTGCTTCCGGCCTCCAGGTCCGGCCCGTTGCCTATGGTCCGAAGGATCATGTTTACCAGCTGGGCCATAATATTGGGCAGACTTAGATCGCAGAAGGCCTGAAGAAAGAGGACTGCGATGGCAATAATAAAGAAGGGTATGTGGGGTTTCACATACTTGATGATTCTATGCATGCTACAGCTCCATTCCAAAATCCAGGGAAAATTGAAAAAGCCCCGAGTTCATGTTATAGGCCAGGCCGCCCCCCAGGGCAGGCAGGGCCAGGCGGGCCAGATAAAAGCGCAGGGCCCCCGCAGGGCCATGGTCCAGCTGCCTTCCCGAGAGGGGGCCCTCAGAGAGGACCAGCTGCCAAGAGGCCTGGAGGGAAAGGGTCCCCATGGAAAAGCGATAGAGATACTGCTCCAGGCCCGCCGAAAAGCCCACATATTGATGGGCCGAAAATCTCCTGGGCAGGATGTCCACCCCGGAGCGGGAAGGCCCCTCTTCAAACAAGAGGGCCCCATCGGCCTCTGTCCCTGTTTTATAGACCCCCCCGGAGCGGGCGATAAGACGCAGGCCCGGCAGCAGGGGCTGTTCTATGTTCCCCCGGATATAAAAATCCTGGTAAGAAGACCCTTCCAGGGCCAGGTTGTAGGTGTAGGAAAAGCTAAGGCTCTGCTCCGACAGAAAGTAGCCGTCCCAGCTGCTCCTTCGCAGGCCCAGGCCCGGGGAGAAACGCAGGAGCCGGGCCCCCTCCTGGGGCTCCAACAGGGGTTCTTCATTTTCGATCAGGGCGATGTCCCGGTAAGAGAGGGAAAATGATCCGCTGAGGGCCCGGGTGAAGGGATAGCGGAGCCCAAAGGAAAGGCCCAAATGGCTCGTAGAGTAGCGCCGGTGGACGGTCTCATACTTGTCCAGGTCTTCCCGCTGGCGGCGGCCATAGGTCACCGAGCCGGAGAGGCCCGGCAGGCCCGCCCGCATGGGGCTATGGTTGTACATGGCTATGCCGTTCCAGCCGGAGGAGCTAAAGAGGCCCCCGGCCACCATGGTGTCCCGGATGCCGAAGGCGTTGGTGTCCAAAAAGAAGAGGCCAAAACTGAGTTCCCCCGAACTGGCCATGAGCATGGGCACCGGAAAGATGGACCACTTCTCGGCCACCTCCACCACCAGGGTATAGCCCTCGGCGGCGGGAACCAGTTCTTCACTCACCAGGTCAAAGACCCCCATGCCCAGGATGACCCCCTGGACCTCCAGCATGTCCAGGCTGGCCGCCTCCCGGCCTATGAAGGCCTCCAGGGGCTGCCGGGCTATGTGGGGCTTGGTTCGCCTGTAGCCCCTCATCTCTAGCCCGGTGACAAGACCCTCCCTGTCCTGGGAATAGAGCTGGGGCCCAGTGAGGCCAAGGCAGAATAGGAAAAGGAGAGGAAGGTATTCTTTACGAGCCAAAGGAGTCCCGAATAAATTTCACCGATTCCCGGGCCGCCGCATCCAGGCTCCCCTGGTCTGTGGGGGCCAGATCTCGCCAGACCTTAATGTCCTGGCCCACCTGCCCACCGCTCAGCACGAAGGGTTCCATCACCACCGCGCCGGTATAGCCTATGTCCCTGAGGGCCCGGCCTATGCCCGGCCAGTCCATGCGGCTCCCCACCACAGGGGGCCGGCGGTTTGCTTCCCCTATATGGAAGTGCCCCAAATAGGAGCCCGCGGCCTTTATGGCCCCGAGGAAATCATCTTCTTCTATATTCATGTGAAAACTATCAAGGTGAATTTTAACGTTGTCCTTGCCCACGGCCTTTACGTATGCAAGGGCCTCTTCGGTGGTGTTAAGGAGGTAACCCTCGAAACGGTTGAGGACCTCCATCCCCAGGGTGATATCCAGGTCTGCTGCCAGGGCAGCCATCTTCTGCATCCCTTCTATGCTCCGCTTGAGGTCCTCCCCCTTGTTAAAGGGCTTGGAAAAATCCACGGGCCAGTAGGAGTAAAGCCCCCCGCCCACCACATGGATGTCCAGGCGGGCGAGGACCTCGAAGGTCCGCTTCCAGAATTCCAGGGCCCCCGCCGCAATCTTGGGATCCGGGGAGGCGATGTTTTCCTGGGCCCTGGGTCCGTAGCCCCCGGTGAGGATGAGCCCCGCATCCTTGGCGGCCCTGGCCAGGTCGCTTATCTTGGATTCGCTCATATCGATAAGGCCCGCACAGGAAATTTCCAGGATATCGAAGCCCAGGCCCTTCACCCTGGATACATAGGGCAGGTAGTCCCCTCCCCACTGCTGTTCCCAATAGGCGTAATAAATTCCGTATTTCATCCAGACCCCCTTTCCCCGCCAAGCTGCCTTGCAGAGCATGTATACTATAGCATAGAATGCCCGGTATATTATAGTTGATATGACCTACAGGGGGGGATATGGCTCACTGTGTTGTTCCCGAAGCGGAAGCTATCTTAGACCGGGAGTTTCCGGTCCTGGATAAGGGCTTTGTCCGGCTGGTAGATTACATGGGGGGGGACCAACGGGTCGTGCAGTCCGCCCGGGTTTCTTATGGAGAAGGGACCAAGTCTTACCGGGAAGATGCGGGACTCATCGACTACCTCCTTCGTAATTCCCACACCAGCCCCTTTGAGCAGGTAATCCTTACCTTTCACATAAAGCTCCCGGTTTTTATCGCCCGCCAATGGGTCCGGCACCGCACCGCCCGCCTCAACGAGATTTCCGGCCGCTACTCAGTGATGAAGGACGAGTTCTACATCCCCCCGCCCGAGGATGTGGCCCTCCAGAGCAGCGACAACAAGCAGGGCCGCTCGGAAGAGGTCCTGGACCCCGCCTTTACCAGCCAGGTCCGCACTTCCCTGGAGGAGGGCCAAAGGCGGGCCTACGGCGAGTACAGCAGCCTCATCGACGAGGGCATAGCCCGGGAACTGGCCCGGATCAACCTGCCCCTCTCGCTCTACACCGAATGGTACTGGCAGATGGATCTGCATAACCTCTTTCACTTTATCCGGCTTCGGCTGGATCTTCATGCCCAAAAGGAGATCCGGGCCTATGCCCAGGTTCTGCTGGACATTGCCCAGAAGGTGGCACCCCTCTGCTGCGAGTCCTTCCAGCGCCATGTCCTCTCGGGGCTGCGCTTCTCCGGAGAGGAACTGGCGGAACTCCGCCGCCGCCTGGGGGAAGACAGTTCCGGCGGCCCAACCTTAAGCGGCCGGGCCCTGGAGCGCTTTGAAGAAAAGCTAAAAACAGGCCGGCAGCTATAGAACTGTCGTTATGTGCAATTTAAAGGAAAAAACATGATACAGCAAAAAGAATTTCCTATCCTCGAGTTTGATGATGACCCAAACCCCATCATCGACCCATTCAAACTGATCAAAAAACAGGATGTGTCAGAACACTGCGTACTCTGTTTTTTTGGCGAAACCCTGACGGCCTTTCTGGATGAACATGGGCATGCCACCGTCTCTCGCTTTAAGGCCGAATCCCACAGTTTCCCCATCTACGAAGTGGACTATAAAGGAAGAAAGGTAATCCTCCTCCAGGCCTACGTGGGGGCCCCCGGTGCGGCGGCGCAGATCGAAGAGCTAAGCGCCCTGGGCTGCCGCAAATTTATCGCCTGCGGGGGCTGCGGGGTTTTGCAAAAAGACATCGCCGTGGGGAACCTCATTATCCCCACTTCGGCAGTCCGGGACGAAGGAGCCTCCTACCATTACCTTCCCCCTTCGAGGGAAGTAGTAGGCAACCCCAGGGCCATTCAAGTTATAGAAGAGACCCTGAGGGAACACAAGCTCCCCTTCATAAAAGGAAAAACCTGGACCACCGATGCCTTCTACCGGGAAACCCCCGCCAAGGTTCAGCTCCGAAAAGACGAGGGCTGCATCACCGTCGAGATGGAAACCGCCACCTATATGGCCGTGGCCCAGTACCGACAGGTTGAATTCGGCCAGATCCTCTACGCCGGCGACAGCCTGGCCGGGGAAGAATGGGACAACCGGGACTGGATGAGCCGCAGCGACATTAGGGAACTCCTCCTCCGCCTAAGCATCGAAGCCTGCTTGAGGTTGTAGATGATCCCCCTGGAAGAACTCTCGATAAACGCCTGGCCGGCTCTGCAAACCCTGGTCTACGACGGCTGGATTATCCGGCTCTCGGGGGGCTATGGGAACCGGGCCAATTCTATCAACCCCCTGTATCCATCGGCCCTGCCCCTGGAAGAAAAGTTTGCCAAGTGTAAAGAACTCTTTTCCTCCCAGGGTTTGCTGACCACTTATAAGCTCACGGGTCATGGCAAAGACAGCCCGCCAGAGCATGGATGTCTAGACCAGGCCCTGGCAGAAATGAACTATAGGGTGATCAACGAAACCTCCATGCAGGTCTGTGCCATCACCGCCGATAACACTGCCCCGGGAGCAAAGGCCCAGGGGAAGATACTGTTAAGCGACAGCTTTAGCGAGGGGTGGATACAAAGCGTCATTGCGTATAACACCATAGAGGAAGCCCATAGGCCGATCCTAAGGGGTATCCTGGGGAACATCAAAATCGAAAAAATTATAGCCCGCATCGAAAGAGAGGGTGAAATTATCGCCTGCGGCTATGGCGCTATCGAAAACGGCTATGTGGGGCTCTATGACATCGTGGTTAAAAAGGAAGAACGGGGCAAGGGCCACGGGGAAGCTGTCGTCAGGGCCCTCCTGGCCGAAGCCCATAAGCGGGGCATACAAAAAAGTTACCTCCAGGTAATGCTTAACAACCCCGTTGCCCTTAGTTTATATAAAAAGTTAGGATACACAGAGCAATACCGCTACTGGTACCGGAAGGAGGCACCATGAATAAGCCAGTGTTAATTGTCTTGGCCGCAGGAATGGGGAGCCGTTACGGCGGCCTCAAACAGATGGAAAGCTTCGGGAAAAACGGCGAAGTACTCTTGGATTACTCGGTTTATGATGCCCTTAGGGGGGGCTTTACCAAAATCGTCTTCGTTATACGCAAGGATATCGAAAAAGATTTCGAGGAAACGGTCCTTCGCCGCATAGAGGGGAAGATCGATTACACCCTGGCCTATCAAGAAATGGATCGCTTTGTTCCGCCGGAGATTTTCACCCACGCACAACAGGCCAAGCGGACCAAGCCCTGGGGCACCGCCCATGCCCTCCTCTGCGGTGCCGAAAACCTGGATGCTCCCTTTGCGGTGATAAACTCCGACGACTTCTACGGCCAGGAAGCCTTTGCTGCCATGGGAAACTTCCTCGCCAGCCCCGGGGGCCTGGAAGAAGGGGCCATAGTCCCCTACCGCCTGGCCTCTACCCTAAGCCCCACCGGCGGAGTTTCCCGGGGGGTCTGCGAAGTTGCCGGGGGCTACCTTACTTCGATAGAGGAACTCAAGGCCATAGAAATGAAGGACAGCAAAATCTTCAACACCGCCCCCGAGGGCAGCACCCGGGAACTTTCCCCCGACACCCCGGTGTCCATGAACTTCCTGGGCTATCCCCCCAAGGCCCTTCCCCAGATCCGGGAATACTTTGATGACTTTATCGCCAGTTCCGGGAAGGAACCCAACAGCGAGTCCTACATTCCCAAGGCCTCGGACTACCTGATCCAAAAAGGCTACCTCAAGATGAAGGTCCTCCATGCGGACTCCCCCTGGTTCGGGGTCACTTATAAGGAAGACCGGCCCGAGGCCATCAGACGGCTCCAGGAACTCCACGCTCAGGGGGTCTACCCAGAGAGCCTGTGGGGTTAGGCGCAAATAGTTATAGGGAACCGAGACAAGCAGAAAGTTATATGCTATACTTTCCCCATCTTTAAGGAGGATACTGTGAAAAGATCCCTGTTATTACTCGGTTTAGTTTGTCTTCTCGGATTAACACTTATAGGCTGCAACAGAAGCGGAAACCCCAGAAATGCGGTTCAACAGCTTCATGAAGCCGTAGAAAAAGGCGACAGGAATGCCATTGCAGATTTAATGGTACCTAATGCCTTTGAAGTGCTCTTTAAATTTTACACCCTGGACCAATTACAGGAAAGTTATAATGAATCCGGCGGTATTGCCAGCATGCAGGAAACCATAGACAATGACACAGCGGTCGTTGTCGTTACCTATAGAAATGGGGATGAAAGCTCCTATGACCTGGTGAGGGTAGACGGAAAGTGGTTAATCACCCTTGAAAAATGATACGGGCATTTAGACGTCACAAAGGCCTATTCTGCGGCATTATTACATCGGTCGTCCTGCTCTTATCAGCTTCGATCTATATAATAATGCCCAGGGGGACCGCAGTTACCCTTTCGAGCATCGAGTTTGATTTATTTTCTGAGTTGATACAGGACGGCGATATCATTTGCCGCTTGGGCGACCGGGTCTGGTCCCGGCATTTCAGCGAAATGTCCACCGTAGACAAACGGTTTTCCCATATGGGCATAGTACGAATAAGGGATGGAACTACCACGGTCATTCACACCGAAGGCAATACGGGTCATGGAATTAATTTTGTAAACGAAATTCAAATTGAAAAATTTATTGAAATAGCCAGGGCCATAGGAATTTACCGGATAAATGATATAGAAAGAAATGAAATATCGAATCTGGCATTGGAGTATCTGGGCGTCCCCTTTGATTGGCAACTAGACATGGAAGATGCTGCCACCCTGTATTGCACCGAGCTGTTATACGTAATTTTAAAGCGAGTAAACCCGGAGATACATTTAGATACCATATTTGTCAGCAACATAGGAAAGAATGTGATCCCCCTGGAAGCTATCTCAAATTCAAAACTCTTTACAGAAGTATACTTTATAAGCAGCAGATAGCTTACAAATAAGCCTGACTATGAAGTAGACTCTAGGTATTACCCGACTATTTTGCATCGTTTTGCAAAATAGTCTTGACTTTTTCGCATTTTAGTGCAAAATAGTCGTATGGAACGAACACGTAAACCCCATATCCTCAAAGACCTAGGATCTAAGATTGTCTTCCTCTCGGGCCCCCGGCAGGTGGGTAAAACCTGGCTCGCAAAGGATATTAGCCAGGAATATGCCAACCCGGTATATCTTAATTATGACAACCGCCAAGACAGGGACATCATAGAAAAAGAAGCCTGGCTTAGCAGCACGGACCTCCTAATTTTAGACGAGATCCATAAGATGCCCCAATGGAAGACCTATATTAAGGGAGTCTTTGATACCAAACCTTCATCCCTTCATATTCTTGTTACAGGAAGCGCCCGGTTAGAATACTTCCGCCAGACCGGAGAATCACTCTCGGGCCGTTACTTCACTCACCGGCTATTCCCCTTCACTCCTGGAGAACTCACCACTATTGGAGCAGAGCCCAGCATGGACCACCTTACCCATAGGGGAGGATTTCCCGAACCATACCTAGCGGATGATGATATAGCTGCTCAACGCTGGCGCAACCAGTATGTGGACGGTTTAATCCGGGAAGATGTTTTAAACTTCGAAAAGTTTAATGACTTTAAATCTTTAAAGTTGTGTCTGGAACTACTGCGAAGCCGGGTTGGATCATCCGTGTCATATAGCTCCATTGCAAGGGACATAGGAGTTTCGCCTAACACTATAAAAAAATACATTCAAATCTTTGAAGAACTCTATATCATATTCAGGCTTAGTCCCTTTGTCGGGAATATATCACGATCACTTCTAAAGGAGCCAAAAATTTATTTTTTTGATACCGCCCTGGTAGAAAGGGACGAAGGAGTAAAATTTGAAAACCTTTGCGCCCTCAGCCTTTATAAAGAGGCAGTTGAAGAAGAAGACCTAAAGGGAGTAAAAGCAAGCTTACATTATATTAGGACAAAAGATGGAAGGGAAGTAGATTTTTGCTATGCTAGAAATGGCAAGGCCCAGTTCCTGGTGGAAACAAAACTTACTGATCCAAACATTAGCCCTACCCTAACATATTTTTCCACCCGTTATGAAATCCCGGGAATACAGGTAGTTAGGGACCTCAAGCGGGAAAGACAGGAAGGGATAGAAGTCCGTTCGGCCCTGCCTTGGCTAAAGAGCCTGGCCTGATTCAAAAAATGTGATCTCTTCTCTACAGCCTGCGTCTCCCCAGGGCATAGGAAAGAATGGTCCCCAGGCAAAAGCTGAAAATACCGATCACGGCCAGGAGGAAGGAGAAGCCGCTCTGCATGATGATGGGGTCCTGGACGAGGACACAGATGGAGCCTATGATGAGGCCCAGGATTATCGAATAGACCAGCTTCCCGTGGTTGAGTAAAAGGTTACCAATTACCTTGGCCATGGCCAGGACTCCCACTATGACCCCCAGGCCCAGGGGTACCATCACTTTAGCAATGTCGAGGAGCAGATTGAGGTTCCCCAGGTCCCCGAGCCAGATCCTGATTGACGACAGGGAGTATATAGCCAGGTGGAAGACCCCAAGAAGGAGGAGGATAAAGGAACCGCTGAACCCTGGGATGATAAGGGCAGCGGCAGCCAGGAAGCCCGCTAAAAAGAGGTAGGCCATGTAGGGAAGATCAATGGCGGCGATGAGCGCAGCGGGGCTCCTGGAACCGGGGACAGAAAGAAAGGAGATGCCCAAAAGTATTACCAGGGGAACAGCCGCAGATAGCACATAACGGAGTTTCATTCCGCTGGAACCTTCATTCACCTTGGCAAAGACATGGGGCAGAACCCCCATGATGAGCCCCATTATAAACAGCATGGTGGGGAATGAATAATTACTAATCAGGTATTCCACCAGGGAACTAAAAGCTACAAGACCCACCGCCATACCCAGGATCAGGGGAACAAGGAAAAGTAAATTTCGTTTTAATTCCTTAAAGAGGGTGTTAATAGCGCTGATCATCTCAAAGTAAAAACCCAGGACCACCGCAATGGTACCGCCGCTTACCCCCGGCAGGATTTGGGTGATCCCAAAGACCAGGCCGCAGAAAAAGTTTCGGAAAAACTTCAGCATAAAAAATCCTTAAAAATCAATTTAGGTGAAATCCTTGGTTGCCCCCGGGCACTCCAATTCCAATAGATATCGTTTCCTGTCCAGGCCCCCGCCGTAGCCGGTGAGCTTCCCTCCGGCCCCCATGACCCGGTGGCAGGGCACCACTATGGAAATAGGGTTACGCCCCACCGCCGAACCCACCGCCTGGTATGGGAGCTTGGTCCTTGCCCCTGGGCTTTGGGAATCATCCTTGACCACCGCCTCGGCAATTTCTCCATAGGTGATCGTTTCCCCATAGGGGATCTTGTCGATCTCGTTCCAGACCCTGATTTGAAAATCCGTGCCCCCCATGATCTTCATAAAAGAAATGGGTGGATTTTTCCTGGCGAAATAATCCCTCAACCAACTGCGAAGGACCCCCATGACCGGGGGCAGCCTTCCCTTGGGGCTTAAGGTTTCGGCAAGCTTTGCCATATCCCTGGGGAGCCGGCCTTCTTCCAGGAACCAGAGACCCTGTATGGCCTCGTCATCGGCCACCGCCAGCATATCCCCCAGGGGACTGGGAATGAGGGTGCTGTATAAGACCTCGTCCCTATCACTCTGACTACTCACCCCTACTCCTCCCCTTGCCGCAGATCTCTTCGATCTCGATACACCAGACCGAAGTGATGTCCAGGCCCTTCTCAATAGCGGTATCGAAGGCGGACATATGATCGGGGGTAAAGCGTTGGCATATTAGTTTGAGGGCATGTATTTTTTCGTCCCGGAGGTCTAGTTCCCTGGCCCGGCCCCTAAGCACCACCGACTCGTAATACAGAGAAAACTCCCCGGGGACTACCGATACATCACCTACACAGCTCAGGCAGACCCGGCTCTCCCGGCGCAGGTTATCGATTTTATGCCCCTCCTGGGCACTATGAAAGTAGAGCTTTTCCCCCTCCCGGGCCACCGAAAGGGGCACACAATAGGGCTTGCCGTCTGGGTCTACGGTGGCCATTTGAACATAGGCCGCCGAATCGAGGACCCTCAATGCTTCTTCCCGGCTTCGCTCTTTCTCTTTTCGTCTCATGGGAAGCATGGTAGCAGGGGGAAAGAAGATATACAAGTAAAGAGGCAGGCCCTGGCAGATGGGTCCTTTTTGACTGTCCCTTGCTCAGGGCCCTCTACCATGCTAGCATAGCAAGCAGAAAAGAAAGTGAGGAATAAAACATGAAAAAATGCATACTCATGATGATACTTTTTACCGCCCTGGCCGCAGGGGTATACGCAGAAGAATGGTACGACTCCTATGCCCCTGGGATCAGGGATAACCTTCTCTTTATCAACGGCGGAATAGGCCTGGGCCCCGCTGGCGGCTACAGCAGGGGCATTCCCCCCATATCGGCCAGCGTGGATGTGAAGCTCCCCATCGACATGCCCGTCACCCTGGGAGCCATAGTCATCTATAGCACTTATAGAACTTCCTATCCATACTACAACCCCATCTACGATGTAACCTACACCAACCTGGGTTTTGGAGCCCGGGGCATGTGGCACTTTAACTTCCTGGAGAACCTGGACACCTATGCGGGCCTTACCATGGGCTGGGTAGTTCAGAACTCCAGTAGAAATGAATACCCGGCCCAGTCCTTTTTTCTTATAGGGGTTAACATAGGGGCCCGGTACTTTTTTACCAACAACATAGGGGCCTTCCTAGAGTTGGGCTACAGCGGCCTCCAGTGGGGCAGCCTGGGGGTAACCTTTAAGTTTTAAGCTCCAGGGCAGCTACACATCGAACTGAACCCAGCGGACCTTGCCCGACTGGATCACCTCCCTCAGGCGTCTTTCCTGGGGGTTGAGGCTCTTGGACTTGCCGGTTTTTACTTCTACGAACACGACCTCTGAGATGCCATCGCTGTTCATCCCCCGGAAGACGATAAAGTCTACGGGCTTACCTATGAAGCGGCAGTCTCCGGGATCAAAGGGGAACTCCGCCAGGAGGGGGGCTATCTGCTCGGTCACGAGGCCCCCCAGGGTAGCCCGGGACTGCTTGAGCCGGGCCTTTACTATCCCTTCGAGCTTGCCGCTCTCCCATTCGGCCGCTTCAAGCTTTCTGCCCTGCCTAAGGCCCAGCTTGAGGCCCCCGATTAAACAGAGGATGCAGAAGCCCAGAACCAGAGCCAGGGCCAAAATGATCGGGGGTGTTAAAAATTCCGGCAGTTCCATTTTTGTTCCTATTGGTTTAAACGATCTTCCAGGCTGAGGCCATCGATGCCGTAACCCGCCGCATCCCAGCCGGGACATTCCTGGCGGGCAAAGAGTTCGATCCGGGGAAGGTCCCCAAAGAGTTGGACTATCCTGTCCCGGACCACCGGGGGTTTCACCGAGTGACCCAGCCGGGGGTGCATGAGCACCTGGGGGACCGTTTTATCCAAGGCCTTAATATGCCCCCGCATCCCCAGAAGGCAGAGCTCCACGTTGGATTTCGTGTAGGAGCCCATGCCCCGAAGAGCCTCGCCGTCGGCCCTGGTCTTTACCCACGAGAAGGCGCAGGTCTTATACTTAAAGCCCCAGGCCTCCATGACCAAGAAAGCATCGGGCAGGGCCGGCATGGTGGCCCACAAGAAAAGAGCGCAGTTGGTATCCCTTAGTTTTTTGACATCCAGGGCGCAGATATCGGCGGTCCCCATGGTGTGATAATGCTTCTCCGGGGCAAAGTGACCCCCGTCCTTGCCCCCTCCCCAGAGATACTTCCAGGGGGGGTCGGCGTAAATGATCCCGTACTTTTTCACTGTGTGGAGGACCCCCAGAGGCCCTTAGGGCCTATACACATTTTTGATCATCTCCCTTCCAGGGAGCCGGTAGATATCGAAGTCACTATCAAGGCTGACAATTTCCCTGAGGCCCGTCTTTTCGGCGGCAATAACCAGGGTGGCATCGGCGAAGTCCATGGGCATATCAGAATACTTGGTGGTTAAAGCAATAAGACGGGGAAGGTCGTGCTGATTAATATCTGCGATGATGACCCCATGATTATGAACCCAGGTGTAAAAATCATTCTGAGCATGGACGCTAAAATCTAACATATGAGATACTTCAGTTAACACAGCTAGGGTACTAATAAAGGAAAATTTCGTATGATTGAAAAAATGTAATACATTTTTATGTTGAGAATCGTTGAAATCGAAAAGAGCGATTAATGGGCCTGAATCAACGAGAACCAGACTGGGCAAGATGTTTCTCCCTTAATTTAATTTTTAATCGCTCTTTATAAGTTGTCGATAGATCCGTTTCTCCTGAACTATACTTACCAAAGTAAGGGAGACCCAGGGTATAAGAATCTAACTGGGGCTCTTTTTCCTGCTCATAATAAGCATCGAGGGCCGCAATAATGACCTGGGTCTTGGTCATTTTTTTATTTATAGCCAGGCCGCTTAGTTTAGCTCTGGTCTCGTAGGGGAGCCGGGCAGAGGTGACCACAACCCCTGGTTTGGCCTTGGTTTTAGCCTTGGCTTTAGGTTTTGGCTTAGCTGAGGTACTCATATTACAAATTGTAATATACTGGAGGAGGGATGTCAAGCGGGAATTGGGGGATGGAAGGCCCACCAGCAGCTATCTTGAGGGTATCCCGCATGGTGAAAATTTAACCCTTAAATTCATGTTTTAACATACTATATTTTAATTTAATAAAATCATCGAAATTTTTAATCCCTGCCACAATATCAATTATTGGTTTTACTTTTATGTTATTAATAGCTGTACTTTCAATATGTTGAATATCTATAGCTGTAGCTCCAAATATTTCTTTTAATTCGTTTATTGTATATTTTGCAATTTTCTCCCACATTATATCATGTTCATATAATTCTATTGTTTCTTTATGAATTCCAAGGTTTATTATATCCTCCATCTTAAATATATTTAAAACCTAATTTTTCCCCCAGGCTTTTAGATCCATCATCGGCAGCTGGACCTCCTCCTGCTCTTATAGTAATAACCTCTGCACCTTCTTTAAATGATTCCATTATTGCAGTCTGACATACAAATGTGGCAAATCCCTTCCTTCTATATTTGGGCATGGTAGATGTCATCTCAAGAGAGTAAATATTTTTATTTTTTAATACCATTGTCACAGATATTGGTTTTTCATATGTATATCCGATATAACATCTAATCATATCTTTCATATATAGTTTAATTAAATCTTCTGAACTTAATGTTTTGTCAAAACATATATTATGAAATATCTTGAAATCATCAATGGATTCCACTTTTTTGGTATATATAATACCGTCTTGATACTGTGGTACCTCATCTGGTGTCATAACTGCATAAACCTCATCATCATCGAGAGTAGGTTCAGGTCTCCCTTCTGGAAAAATAATGTTGTTTACTCTGTCAGAATAGGACAGATTCCACCATACATGGCGTTTCATTTCTTTTATTTCGCTTACAATTTTTAATACATCGTTAGTTTCCAAATGTTCAAGACGTATATTAAATATTGATGCCCATGAATCATCTTTAGGACGTAAAATAGTGTATACATCCTTTTCAATTAATTCCAAATTATCAGCTTCACCCAGAAGCCTTAAATAGAAATTCGCCCACTCATCAATAATACCCAATGCTTTCCTTTTATCCATTCTGTCCTCTAAATAAGATTATTATATACTATACGGATATATATTATATTGTATACTATAATAAAACAATAAAGAATGAACATTTTCGGACATTTTTACTTTTTTCGCCTATTTCCGCCATCTTTTCCCATTACATTCTAATTAACGAAATTACCAGCCCCATGTAGGGCAAACCTGTTCCCGTGACTGAGCTTCTAGCAGGTATATAGTGGCTGGAATGTGGGTTCAAGAACCATTAGAACCTTGATTTATGTTTTCCAAAATTATCCATTATACTTTTAATTCCATTTTTCTTATTCTAGTTTTCATTCCCAAATGTTCATAAAAATCTATTGCATTTTTATTAAATTCCCATACTGACAATTCAATAAATTTAGCACCTTTTTCTTTAGCGAATTTTTTTACTTCTTCAAATAATTTTTTTCCTATTCCTTTTTGCCTATAATTTTCATCAATACAAATATTATCAATTTCGATATTTATCATATCATAGTACATATGATGATTTTTGGTTTCACTTATATTTATTATGCAAAAACCAATAATTTCATTGTTTTCTTCTGCAAGAAATATTTTACTATTATTACTTTCAATAGTTCTCTTTCTGTATTCATAATTTTTTGGATTTCTTTCAATCCAATCAGGACGTGCCTTAAAATGTAATTGAAAAATTTGATCCTCAAGTTCAAGAATTTTATCAATATCCTTTATATTTGCAATTCTTATTGTCATGTATGTATTCTCCTGTCTATTTTTACTACAACTATTTGATTATGTCAATATTGGGCTTGTTCGACAACGACTTTGGCATAGCCAAGGTTTAGCGGTTGCCGCACAAGTCTTGCAATTTCCAATGCTAAAGCATCGTAAATTGCCTTTTTCAGCGGAAGTTGTTCGTAAACTGAAGTTTCCGAACAACTCTATTTTAATTAACTACAATGTCGCTTAATATTAGAAGAGTAAAATTTTTTATAAAATTAAATTATGATATATTGACAATAGTTAAAAATTATGTATATAATTTCACCGGGGAGATCATATGATATCTGACGAATGTTGGGAACATGAATTTGGACATAATCAAATCCAAAAATATTTTACAAGAAAGCAGGTTAGCAAAAATGCATGTAATGATGGATCTGTTTATGAATGGGATGTAGACCATATTTTACCTTTAGATTTTAAGAAACCAGGGAAAGCGAAGAATCATATATGAAAATAAAAATACTTAGTATTATAATAATTTCTTTATTAATTTTATCATGTGAGACATTAGAAGGAATGTTTGATTCTTTAAATAATAATACATCACAGAGGCAAACTGATGATTCAACAAGGCAAATAACTGCAACATCACCTTTAGTAAATATACCAGAATCAATAAATGCAAATACATTTGAATGGAGAGTATTCCTACTTACTAATGTTGAACGTGAAAATCGTGGCATTCCACCTTTACAATGGAGTAATTTACTTGGTGCAGCAGCACGAGCTCATACTGAGGATATGGTACGTAATAATTTTTTAAGTCATACAGGATCAGATCGTTCCAATTTAGGACAAAGAATAACACGAGCAGGGTTTACATGGAGAGAAGCAGCTGAAAATATAGCTGAAGGGCAACGAACACCAGAAGAAGTAATTAATTCATGGATGAATTCTCCTGGACATAGAGCAAACATTTTGAATCCAACTCTCACACATATTGGCGTAGGGTTTATTTCAAATAAATGGACACAAAAATTTAGTACACCAAGATAATAAAAAAATAAAAACAAAAATTACCTCGCTTAACACAAATGAAAAAACCTAAAAATTAAGCATTGACATCAATCCTTAATTAAAATACAATATATTCAAAGGAATCAACAAACCCCGCCGCAAGCGGTGGGGGTATTAGACCCTTCGCCACGAATAAAATATCAGAGGGAATATGAAACCAAAAGAACTGATAAAAATATGGGTTGAATTATTTAACCAAGGAAATTCTGAAAAAATTTCTGAATTATATCATGAAAACGCGATTAATCATCAAGTTGCAAATGAACCTATTGAGGGAAAAGAAAACATTTATAAAATGTTCTGTAATGACTTTTCTAAAGCAAAAATGGTTTGTATTGTAGAAAATATTTTTGAAGATGGTGATTGGGGAATATTGGAATGGAAAGATCCAAAGGGACTTCGTGGTTGTGGTTTTTTTAATGTTATTGATGGAAAAATAAAATTTCAGCGTGGATATTGGGATAAACTAACATTTTTAAAATTAAATAATTTACCAATTGACCAATAGAATGGAAACTTTGCGCTTCCTGCTCGTTGAGGGAGCATTAACCCTCAGCTGCTGCTCTGATGGCATCCCGCATGGTGATGACTGCCTGCCGGGCAGCCTGGGCGGCAAAGATGAGGTCTGCCTTGGCGCTGCCGGGCCCGGCGGGGGAGGCTCCAGCCGGGGTTTCTGCGGGAGAGCTCTGCGATGCCGGTGCTTGGCTCTGAGAAGCCGGGGCCTGGCTTTGCGACGCTGGGGTTTGGCTTTGCAAAGACGGGGCTTGGCTTTGCCATGCCCTTAGAATAGAACGGCTGGCGTTGACTACGCCGCCATTGCCTTGACGTAAGAGCAGGGCTGCGTCGGAGGCGGCTCCGCCCTGGGCGCCGTAACCGGGGATGAGAAAAAAGAGCTGGGGGTACCGGGTGCGGATTTCCATGGCGGCGTCACGTTCGGCGGGGGATTGGGCGTCCACTCCGACCACTGCTCCGAAGGATGCATAGCCGGACCTGCCGGTGCGGCCCTCTGCGAGCTGGGCCAGGAGGCTCCCCACCAGATCGCAGAGCTGCTGCCCAGGAGGCGGGGGTTTGGGGGCCTCGCCCCCAGGAGGGGAGGTAGCGGAAGAAACGCTTCGAACCGCTGGTTCTCCGCGTTTCTTGGGATCTCGAAGCGGGTCTGCAGCGAGGGGGGGGCTCCCCCCTTTTAACTCCTGTAATTGCAAATCTGAACGGCCGGGGTTGCTGGTGCGCATGAGGACGAAGGCTCCCTTGCCCCGTTGGTCCGCGTGCTCGAGCCAGGGCTCCAGGGTGTCCATGCCGAGGTAGGGGTTGAGGGTGACAAAGTCGGCCTCGAAGTCTCCCTGGAAGTGGGCGCGGGCGTAGGCGCGGGCGGTGTCGGCGATGTCGCTGCGCTTGATGTCGGCGATGACCAGGGCTCCCCGCTCCCGGAGGTAGGCGAGGGTGAGGGCGTAGGTCTGGAGGCCCGCCAGGCCCAGGGCTTCGTAGTAGGCGATCTGGACCTTGAAGCAGGCTGCCAGGTCTATGGTGGCGTCGATGATGGCCCTGTTAAAGGCGAGGATGGCCTCGGCGGGACTGGGGGCGTTGCCCTGTACGCTGGGGGGGAGGTATTCCAGGGCGGTATCGAGGCCCAGGCAGACATGGCCCCTCTGGGCCACCGCATCGAAAAGTGCGTCCATGTTACTCATGGCTGAAGTATAGCCCCTTTGGGGAGCTCAAGCTAGGGGTGGGAGCACCGTTAATGTCGTATAAAAAATGGATTGATACATTCGTCAACCTTGATGGTTTTTACATTTTTTCCACCACCGGACTAAACCACTCCATCTGGCAATAGGTTCCGTCATAGAGGCTAATGTCTATTTTTTCAAAAAAGAGCCTGTCCACCTGTAAAGTGTATTTTGCATGGACCTCTGGTTCGTTTTCGTCATTGATGAATTTTCTCATGGCCTCATACATGGCGGCCGCGACGGTCCGGTTTATTTCGTAATAGTGGTGCTGCCCGATGTAGCGGAACCTGGCACAGAGGGTTGAATCAAAGGTTTTTCCGCTTAACCCCGGCGGTACACCATTCAAATTTTCTACCATAATAGAGGGCATATACTCTGAAGATCCGGCTTCCGGATCAATATTACTTGTAAACCCTATGTACACATTGGGGTTTTTTACATTCTTGATAAGGGAACGTTCATTATGCCAAAAATCCTTCGCCATCTTTGGAGCCAAAGAAACAGATTCGGCAAACGGGACTAGTCCGGGTTTTCCTATAATATGAAACTTCGGCACCATGACGATATCCGGTCCAAAGAGGACGCCATCGGGGAGTTTATGTTCGTCAAAAAGATGGAGGGGCGGTCTTACCTTGACGATCTGCCCGCTCTTGCGCAGATCCCCCGGGGTAGTTCCAAATTCACGTTTGAATGCCCTAATATAGGACTGCTCATATCCAAACCCGTAATCTACCGCAATGTCCAGTACATTTTTTTCGGATGTTAACAAGTCCTCAAGGCTTACTGCCAATTTACGGGAACGCAGATACCCGCAAAGGGGCTGTTTAAAGGCAAAGCGAAAGAGCCTTCGAAGATGCCGTTCTGAAATATCATATTTTTTTGCCAGTTCTTCTGAACCAATATCTGTCCTGATACCCCTTTCGATATCATTCAGCACGTTTTCAAGTAAATCAAATGGCCTAAGCACACTGCCCCCCAAAATTGTAGGTTTATAGTATAGCGGGTATACATTAACGGGGGAAGTCTTGCCTTGCCCTCACCTGCGATGGGTGTCAATCTAATCGAGCCTAGGGTCACCTTATTTTTTCTCGAAAATATCTCTCACAGCGGCACGGAGCTCACAACGAACCATAAAAGTGGAAATTCATTTTTTTCAGTAGCAAAATTCCATAATTGTTTGTTATGTTTTCCCTTTCCCCCAATCTCTGTGCCCTCCGTGCCTCAGTGAGAGTTCTTCCGAAAATATCTCCGTGCCCGCTGTGCCGCCGTGAGAGGTCTTTCTTCCATCTTCTAAGCGGCTAGCAGCTGGGGGGACTGAGGAACTTGGCTGGCTGGGGGTGTCGCTGGGGTACCAGTTAACGCTGTTCCTGTTGGAAAAGGGTAACTGATACCTCAGCTTGTACTTTTAATTCTTTTCCACAAAGCGAATATTGGTTATGCTAGAAACTGAAGAGGCTGCTACATGCTCATAAATCGAGAAATACACAATTCCAGATAATGAGCCTAACAGAAAATTATTATAATTTTCTGCAGCAAAAATAAGGTTTAGTGTTACCGTCCCTGAAATAACTCCGCTTTCATTTTTAGCTTCGCTAACTTGACCGTTTGCAAGATAACCATTATCAGACCCAAACGTAGCTTGCCCTGGTCCGCCAGTGGGATGCGTTTCAAGAGTTTCATTGGGGAATGCCGTATCACGTGCAATCAAAGCAATATAAGTCCTGGAAGTAGTTCCCGAGTACTCAAACATAATCGACTCATAATCTGACAATTCTTTGCTTCCTAAATCAAGCTCAAACCATGCATAAGAACCTCTATGAGTCGAGGTTTTCGTAAATTCATAACCGGAATGGGTAATACCGGGGAAGGTATCATCCAAATACTGAACTGTTCCCCCATGTCCGTTCACAGTTATACCTGGAACAACCACACCGCCAAGGTTAATTGTAATTTCTGTAGGCGGAGTGCCATTTCTATCACCCCCTCCCCCGCCACCATTAGTGGGGCCAGCACAGGCGGCACATACTAAAACCACTGCCGCGATTAGAGCGGTAAATCCTGATAGTGTTTTACATTTCATAAAAACTCCTTTATTTGGTTTTTATTTAAAGCCAAAAAGCTCCCACATAGGGAGCTCTCTGGTTTTTCTCCAAGGGGAATAAATTTGTACGAGGCTGGTTTTCTTTCTGTTTGGATTAGCGCAATTTGTTGGGGGGGGGGGGGGGGGGGAAAAAATTTTTTTTTAAAAAAGTGGGGGTTTTGGAAAGGGCCAAAAAATATTTTTTTTTAGGGGGAAAAAAAAAAAAAAAAAAAAAACAATAAAAAGGAA